>Ga0207955_1000570_pt1 | contig 10355 bp, 10 predicted proteins | sample CryBogCBE29Jun09_FD_184563 | JGI IMG/M metagenome (GOLD analysis project Ga0207955, IMG submission 184563) | Freshwater microbial communities from Crystal Bog, Wisconsin, USA - CBE29Jun09 (SPAdes) (version 2) | ecosystem: Environmental > Aquatic > Freshwater > Lake | place: Crystal Bog... | reverse complement strand
CTGGATGCAACATTTTCAATCTCAACGCTTGCTCTTGGATGTGATCCACCGACTCAAGCACCAGAAAGTGTATTCAAAAAACCGTTGAGCCATTTTTGGCACTTTTGACCCAAGTTTTCCCCATCACCAAAAATCTTTTAGTGTATTCAAGAAAACACTTGATTATATGAATACACCCATGTACATCTTTGGGCATGAAGACCACCAAAGTTGCCATTCTCGTTCGTGTGAGTACGGAGAAGCAGGAGACAGACAGGCAGATCACGGAACTCCAAGCCTATGCCGATTCCAAAGGCTACGAGGTTGTAGAAGTCTTAAAGGAAACCGTATCTGGTCGAGCCGATGAAGTTGATCGACTCGGTCTCATTCGTGCCGAAGAACTTGCTGCCACAGGCAAGATCAAGAAAGTGCTGGTGCATGAGATCAGCCGTTTGAGCAGGAAGAACAGTATTACCCATCGCTTCATCGAGTCCCTTGAAAACTACGGTGTCAGCCTCTACTGGCACTCACAGGGCATAGAAACCCTACTGGCAAACGGTAAAAGGAATCCTGCGGCTGGAATTATGGTCGCTCTTCTCTCCGAGATTGCTCGTGCTGAAGTTGAAACCCTTCGTGAACGGATCATGAGTGGGTTGAACGAGGCTCGGAAGAAAGGGGTGAAGCTTGGTAGACCAGCAGGAAGCAAGAGTTCAGCAGATGAACTCCTCAAGAAGCACCAAGACATCGTTCGCAACCTCAAGAACGGTCAGTCAGTCCGCAATACTGGCAAGATCACTGGAAAGGGATTCTCCACCGTCCAAAGAGTCAAAGCAGTGTGGTTGCAGGAAACCACCTTGGCTGGTGTTTAAAGGACTTCTGGTCTATTCATGAGACCTTGACCAAAGCCTTCACCACCTTGGAAGTCCTTCGGATTTTAAAGGCACCTTAAAGGCAACAACCCTTCATCAAACCCATTCCATGAAAAGACCCAAAACCCATAGAGCCTCATTTCATAAGGTTTTGAGTGATGGAGCCGCTTGCCGGATTCGAACCGGCGACCCTCTCATTACGAATGAGATGCTCTACCAACTGAGCTAAAGCGGCGAAATCACTCTCTATAAGAGAGATACAAAGAAAATACTCGGTCAGAAAAAGCGCCGTTGCACCCGATATTGTAACCTGACAGAATCTGTTCAGATGAAACCCCACAAAAGCCAAAAAGGGACCTTTGAGAAGGTTGGAGAGTGCTTGTACCGTTTTTCATCAACCGGAGCATATTTTGCGCTCTTCAAGATACGCGGCAAACAAACCAGGGTCAATCTTCAAACCTGTGATAAGGAGACCGCCAAACGCAAGCGGGACGAGGAACGGGAAAAAATCCTCAAGTCCGACCGGGATAAAGCCAACCAAACCGTCCGTGAATGCGTGAGGAACTTCATCGAAGGCAAATCGAAATTGGTCGAGAAAAGTCAGCATCGCTACAAACGCGTCCTCAATGCCTTTGCTGATTTCAAATTCAGCCAGACCGGGGAAAGCACCATCGGAGATCAGAAGATGGGCAAAATCACTGCAGGGGTGATCAAGAGATTTCACAACCACTTGGTCAAAGATGTCAGCGTCAAGACCTCCAAAGACTACCTGATGGTGCTGAAGTCCTTTTTTAGAGAGGCCCTTAACGACAAGATCATTGGCGAAAATCCCACAACCGACCTCAAGGAAACTAGGAAGGTAAAAAAAACGATTCGTCCCATCCCCAAACTCGAGCAGGTCAAAAACGTCATTGAGAGGATCCGGGGGGAGGCCCTCAGCGACACACGCAATGAAGCGGCCGACTTTCTGACTTTTCTTGCTGGAGCAGGTATGGGCAATGCCGAGGCCTCCAATCTCCGTGTCCGAGACATCAACTGGGATGAGGATAAGATGAGCCTCATGCGTAAAAAAACGAGTGTGGATTTTGAGGTTCCCCTCTTCCCAGCCATCAAGCCTTTGCTCAAGCGACTCACCAAGGATAAGAACCCTGACGACCATGTTTTTAATGTCCGCAGCATCAAGAAATCCATCGCGACGGCTTGCAAAAAGCTCGGGTATCCAAACTTCACGCATCGCAGCTTCCGGAAGTTTTTTATAACCGCCGCTCTTGATTCAGGAGTCGACCCGCGTGTGGTGGCCAAAATGCAGGGACACTCAGATCCTAAACTCGTGCTCCAGGTGTACAGCGAGGTATCGGACCAACACATTGAGAAAGAAGCGGCGAAAGTGAATTTCACACTCGACCAATGAATCCCCCTCCCCTCTTTACCGTGGAGGAATTCGCTGAGTTTTTGATTGGAGCGGAACGCTCCCATGCAGAGCTTGATGTGCTCATGCCAGAGCAGAAGGGATGGCAACTCTCCCAAGAACTCCGTGGGAGGGAGGAAACTCCGGTCCTTTTTCAGGTGTACTCCAAGGGGGAAATACATCTTGTCACTTCCAGTGAATACGTGAACGAGCGATTAAATGCCTGTTCCGGGGCTTCAAGAACGGAATGGCTTCGTGAGAGTGATCCGAAGGAAAAGAAAAAGCTCAAGGCACACTCCTGGGCTCATCTCATCGGGCAGATCCACGCGACAGATTTTAAGAATATGCCCCCAGAGCAAATGAAAATGCACTCGGCCCTCATAACGGCGATGGTCTGCACCTTGATTCGCGACGATCTGGCAATGATTTCAAAGAGCGACGATGATGCCTTGGTCGCTAAAGATGCCGGCGCCACCTACCAAAGCGGGCTGATCAATTTTCTGGTCGCCACAGGTCAGAGAAAGAAACGCGGAAATCAGCGTGAGGGTGAAGGCCCCTTATCGGCAATCCCTTGGGAATTCCTTGCGGTCAATCGCGCGCAGCAATTCGTGACACATCATAAATCCCTTCCCACGCAATCTTGGCTCCGGGCGCAACTTGAAGTTGATGGCGTCCGTTACTCAACTGAAAAGAGCAGAGACAAAGCCAATTGGGCAATTCTTTTTGAAAGGGCGGGTCTGAATTCGTTACCAGAGTAATCAGAGGCCTATCCTTTGGGGGCTGTTAAAATGGGCTTCCCCGCCAATATTCGTTTTTTCAGGGGGGAGTCCAAGTGGGGGTATTTTGAGTTCTTATGAATAATAACCAAGATCCCTCTGGTCCTGAGGCAAACGACCGAAAGTCCCAAATAGGACAAAAAAAGAGCATAGAACGCATCGCGCTAAAAGTCAACGAGTCTGCCGAGTCTCTCGGTGTGGATCCGGTGACAATCAGGCGAATGATCAAAAGAGGGCTCCTGAAACCCTATCGAGGGCTCAGGACCCCGCTGATCCCAGTCAGCCAGATCAAGGCACTCATTGAGAGAGGGGAGGAACCAAAATGAGTTCCATGTTCAACATCCCGGACTGGAGGGCACAGCAGGCCCACGCGCCCGTTGAACTCCCAGCCGAGTTGCCTGCGGACCTTCTGGAGTTACCGGTGATTGATCTGAACGCACCCAAACGCCTTGAATACATGGCTCGTGGGTGCAGGTGGTCATTCGAGGAACATCTCCAGCATCTCCCAAGTCACGGCGTAGGAGAACTTCATCGATCGATCCACTCAGCTATTGTGGCTGGCTTAGCCGAAGGTCGCCTCTCCGCAGAGGTACACTTTCTGGTGATGAATACAGCCGTCCGTCGAGGTCGCCCTAAGCACCAGGCGGATCAGGAGGTTCGCGACAGTTTGGTCAACGCCCACCGTTGGCTTTCTGGAAAAGAATCCCTGGTTTGCAGGGGGGCAAGCATCATTCCAAAAAAAACCAACACTGACTGGGGGTGCATAAGAAGAATCGTCCTGGGAGAGGAATCGTTGGAAACTTTAAGACAGGCAAGTGGAACGATCCCTCAAGACACTGCTGGGGTGTTGCATATCATTTACGAAGACAACGACCTTCTCTGTTGTGGCAGGGAAATGTTTCACGCCCAAACGAGAACCCTCGCGGAATGGTCAGCGGAAGGGTGGGACTCCATGCGCATGATCGTCCCAAATCCCATGAGTAAGAGGGTTGGGAGGAATCAACAGGGGAAAGAGTCACCACGATGCCTGGACAACACCGGCGCTAGAAAGTTCCTTTTGGTGGAGTTTGATTTCGTCAAAGGCAAGAACGCTTTTTGCGATTCCATCATCACAACCATGGAGGACATGGGACGCACCACGACTGACATGAATGCAGCTCTTCACGCGCATCTTCAGGAGTTCCTGCCACTCGGGATGGTCGTTCACTCAGGCGGGAAGTCTCTCCACGGATGGTATCCCTGTATCGGCGTTGGTGAGGAGGATCAGGCAAGATTCCTGGAATATGCTCTCACACTTGGTGCGGATCCCATGCTCTTCACAGCCTGTCAATTCGCCCGCATGCCATGGGGCGTTCGGGATAATGGGAACACTCAAGAGGTCATCTATTTCAACAAGGAGGTAATCGAAAATGCAAAATAACAAAAAAATCAGAATCAACGAAATCCCCAGCAACAATAAGAATGAATCAGTCTCTGTAGAGATCCCCCCTCCACAGCAGGAGGAGGATAAAACCACGGGGGCCCTCCCCTTCCCCTTAGAATATTTGAATCATACCCAGCGTGAGCTGGTTGATGAAATCATCAATGTCTACGGGCAGGATCCGGGGGTTGTCGGTATCACCAGTTGCTCTGTCCTTGCGGGTGCCATGGGACGATCGTTCCTTGCTGAAGGGGGAGTTCCCGGGTTAATAACCGCAGGTAATATATTCAGCTTGATAGGGCTGCCCAGATCCGGAGGCAAAGGAACGGTATCCGGATTCCTGATGAAACCTTTAGTCGATGCAAACAGCGAGCTTCAGAAAAACTTCCGCGATAATCTTCTGCCGACCTTCAAAATCCGGCACCGTCAGATCAAGAACCAGCTTGATGCCCTTCACAAATCAAAGGAACTCCCCGATCAAGAATCCCTGATTACGCTGCAACGTGAATTCGAGCAGATAGAGAGACAGCTCAAGTATTCCCCCGCGATTCTCTCTGGAAGTGCTACAGGCGCGGCGTTGGTGGAGTCTCTCGCCCGAAATGATGAGCAACTTATGCTTTTCAGTCCCGAAGCTGGGGATGCTGTCAAAGTCGCCTTGGGGAGATACACCAGTGATGGCGGGACCGATATAGATCTTATGCTGTCCGGATTTAGTGGTGAGCCCTTTTCAGAGTCGCGAGTAGGTCGTGGAAACAACCATCTGGAGAAGCCCTGCATTTCTACCCTCTGGTTCGTGCAGCCGGTCTTGTTGAGGGAATTGCTTTCCAACCAGCAGGCCATTGAAAGAGGACTCGCCGCCCGTTTTCTGTATGCAACGAGCTCGCAGAAGGAGGTGCCGTTTGACGATGGATCTGCGCGATCCCTCCGTCATGAATACATGGAAAGGTGGAATTCTCTCGTCAGAGGGATACTCCGCAGGAGGGATAATCCTCCGATAACTGTATCGTGCCATCCCGACGCCCAGGAAATCTTTCGGGATTTTCATAATATCATGGTCGAACTCCGTAATGGACTCTACCGAGATATTCAGGGGGATCTTGGCCGTGCGCGCGAAATCGCCATCAGGTTGGCTCTTGGCCAGTGTGTTGCAGATGCCATGAGCAGAAAAGAGACACCTACAATCCTCCAACCTGAGCATGCAGAACGCGGAGTTGCCATCGCCCGCTACAGCTACAGTCAATTTGTTCACATCACTGCTCCGCTCCGCGAAGAGATCGGCTTAGGGAAGCTGAAAAAGGTCCTCGATCTCTGTGTGAGCATCAACGGCAAAGTCACTGTCGCCAGACTTAAAAATAATCATGGCTTCACGGAAACGGAGATCAGTAATCTTATTGATGAGTACCCGAACAAAATCATGATGCAAACGCTCCCGGTGGGTTCTGGAGGTGGAAGGCCAAGTCGCGTTATCGTAAGAATCAGCTAGGTTTTTGAGGTTTCCAAGGTTTTTAAGTCGGGGTGAGAGTGAAAGATTCAACACAAAGATCAGATTTTCATTCAGATTTTCGTCTTAGAAACCTTCAGAACCTGAATTACCTACAGATATTACTATTGATTTTTATATCACGAATTATATAATACTAAATTATGAGTTTATCTGATTTTACATCAGGCCGATCAGCAAAAGAGGTTCAATGGGAGCGTGAGCAGACCATGATCCTCTTAAAAAGGGCTGAACATGAGAAAACCGAAGCATTCCTCTCTGTTTTAAGGGCATTCGGGGCAGAAATCCCTAAGGGTGAAGAGCTGTTCCAGGCGTTTTTCTCTGATCAAAAGAGGGGTGGCGGGAGATGAATGACTGGTGGAGCGTCAATTTTCCGGGTGCAACAAGGATCTATGGTCCTCCCCTGCTCTCCTCCACCGCAATCAATCACGAAAGCTTGGCTGCGGGATTAGGTGAACTCACTTTCCCTCTGGTTTTTAGCGGTGAGGACGAGTCTTTTTGGTTCCGAGACTACGCTTTGGGAGGCTTTTGCAGGACAACCAGTGAGCGGGTGGAGATCCTTTTTAAAATCATCGTGTGTAGGGCTGCTGATGAGTCGCCATTATCAGCTCGCACAGCAGTTTTAAGTCTCAGGGATCACTCCAAGAAGGTTGTGAATTCTGCAAAAGTCATTCTAGAGGTGGATCCTGGGTATTGGAAAAAGCATAGGCGGATTGGTTCTGAGAAAGAGACGGTCCTTTCACCAACTGAAAGCTGCAAACGATTCGCGGAAGAGGCAGTCACTATGGCCGAAGGCCGTTCATTGGGTCTGGGAGAAGCTTTTGGTGTTTATACCCGATATTGCCATCTCCACAACGCCACTCCACTGCCCAAGACAGAGTTCAGCAGGCAGATCAACATGGAAATTGATAAGAAATTCGGGGTTAGGCTCCGTCATGATCTCCCACCAGGCGAAAAAGGTTCCCGTGGTTGGACGAAAATTGCATTGCGAGAGGAATTTTTACCGATTGCCGCTTGACCGAAGTGACCGTGAGTGACCGTGAGTGACCGTGAGTGACCGTGAGTGACCGAAGTGACCGAAGTGACCGCCAGTGAGTCCCCGGGCCCTAGGTGAATCTGAGATCCACCTATCTCGGCCTTCTCGTTGACTTTGGAGAGGGTCAGCGGTATTTTTTAACTGAACGTGGTATCTTTTGACGAAGCCCGCCGACTCAACCCTCAGACGACGAAAAGCAATTTCCTAATAGAAGTGCGACCAAGGCGGGAAACGCTTACTTTGCCCCCGTCTCTACCACCCAGACTCTAATCATGAAGTAGTAAAGTAGATTGCCTATGAAAACCCCCACTTTCTTACTCATGACGACGCTGAACCTAACCCTCCTTGGCGGAAGCGTTGAGGTGACAGCGCAGTCCCAACCAACACCTCAAGACGTCGTTGCAAGTCTGATGGGTTCATGGGTTGGCACCTTGACGCTTTATTACAACGGGAAAGCAATCACAGAAACGTTCTCGGAAACGATTACTCCCTTGGGTACAAACGGCCTCGGCTATCAATCAACGGTTACATCGAGGGTCGGGAAAGGAGCCCCCTCTACGGGTAGTTCTTGGCAGTATGACACAGGAGAGGTGGACGGATCTACTTCTCAGAATGGAAATACCACCGCCGTTCTCAGCGGAACGTGGAGCATCCAGAACAATACAATTTATGCAACGTCGACCGTACAGACTGGTACTACAGAGTTCACAGAAAACACGCAGACTGTGGTGACGGGTCAGACCTTGAACACGGTGGCGACGTATTCTTTTGGAGGTGCTCGCGCGGTGGGTTCCGCATTGAAGATCATCACTCCTGTCCTCACTTTCTCCCCACCGTCCTATCCACTAGCCTATTCACCCAAAGAAAACTTTTCTCTAAGTGCTTCGTCTCCCTCAGGAGGTGCCATCACCTACAGCAGTAGCGATCCTAAGGTGATTTCGATTTTAGGACATACTGCCACCATTAAAGGAGTGGGCACAGCCACTCTCACGGCAAGCCAAGTGGCCAAGAATAACTACACCTCGGCGACTACATCGGCCGATGTCACGGTTAACAAGTCCACACCGGTTCTCAATATGGCGGCGATCCCATCCCAAAAATACGCCCCCAACAAATTTGTAGTGCTGAAGGCGACCTCCTCTGCCGGCCTCACTCCGATTACCTTCTCTTGTTCAAACCCGGCAATCGGCGTCGTGATTGGAAATAGGCTTCACATTCTGGGGTCAGGAACGACCACTCTCAGTGCCTTTCAGGCGGGGAACCAATACTATAACTCCTCAACGGCAACCCAATCGCTGATAGTGAGGTAGGAAGTAAATACCTCCCTCCCTTCTCCTGAAGGGGGGCTGGTTCTGCCCCGCCTGCCACCAGAAGAAGGTCCAGCTCTTCGGCTCCCTCCCCTCTCAAATCCACCCCTACTTCAACTTCTTCAGAAGAACATCCTGGTCGATCAGGGTTTCGATGTAGTTGGAGAGGGATCGATTTTCCTGAGCTGCCGCAAGGTTGGCCCTGGTCTTGAGTTCCGTATCCAAGCGAAAGCCAGTGAGGATCTTGGTGCTCTTCTCAGGGGATGACTTTTTGAAGGGTGGTCGGCTCATGGGATTAGGATATCCACTGGGCAACCCCTCTGCCAGCACTGCATGAAGTATCTCTTTGGGTGGGCTTTGAGATTCTCAGGCTCCCACTCCTCAAGGCAAAAGAAAACCCATCCCCGATGAAGGAGATGGGTCTTCTGTAAAAAGCTATGGATGATTAAGCGGTCTTCTTCCTACGAATCACCACCAGCATTCCGATGGCTCCTAGTACGAAGAGGGCGTAGGTGGAGGGTTCGGGGACTAGCTGAGCCGTGCCATCAAGTGTTGGATTTCCGCTGGAATCGTAGGTCAAGAAATTCATTGTTGTTCCGTCTATATTCCCCCAAAGGCTATCAATGTAGTTTCCGTTGCTCCCCGTATAATTAAATAATATTTCCCCAATGGGAGTTACTGACCCCAAGATCTCAAAAGGTGTTGTGTTTTCTTGAAGTCCTGCGCCTATGAAATATCCATTATTATAAGAATTAATTGCAAACGAACCACTTCCCTGAAGTGCTGTGGCATTGTATGTCCAAACACTGCCGGCAATCCATGAATATTGATTCCATATGGCATTTGTAGGATAAGATGCTACTGATGTTTCTGATTCAAGTGTGATTTGATTTAAAGAGTTAGTCGGAGTCATATAAGCCCAATGATTAACGTATGATGCTGCAGAACCCGAGTGCGTCTGCATCAAAAACTCATTTACCCCATTGACATTCAAAAACTGACCCACACCAACATTTGTTACTGAAGATGAAATAAAGTTGATGTAAACATTACCAGAGGCATTGATCGTTCCGGATATAGAACTGGTCGATGCGTTGGTAGTATTTATATAAGCGGTAGCTATACCTGTAAAATATGTTGAATTATTTGAAGTGTAGTTATTGGTAATATTCCAAAGCGTTTGATCGCCCGCTGGTGATGGCGCAAAGCCAGCAAGTGAAGACTGAAATGAAAGAGTACCGTCCTGTGGGACGTAATAATAGGGGTTTGCCTGTAAGATGCTTGTGTAATCCGTGGACTGGGCAAGGGATATCTGAGTCCCCGCTAAGATCACGAGGATTGCAAGGATTGCATGCATGGGCATCCGGAGACTCTAACCCTCAAAAGTAAAACTTCAATCTGTTCTGTAGCGACTCCGTCGCTCTTTGGGAAACCCAACCACCCCACCATCCCACTGGAACCTCTTCAGAGCGAAGGAGTCCTCCAAGAAAACCGAGACTCGGGCTGGCGGGATTCGAACCCCAAATGTCTTCTAACCCATTGAGCTGCGAAGCTCCATTCTATCTACCTCTACGGGTTATCGAAGGATTCCCAATGGCTTTCACATTCTTCCGTAGCGACTTCGTTGTTTCGAGAATTCTTTGTGACTTCGATTCTCTCTGCCTCCGCTGAGAGGGGATAGAACTCATTGATTCTGAACAGTCTCCACCCACTCGACGGTGGAAGATGCTGTCGGGTTGCATACCCACTCCATCGAATCTCCGTGGATTCGCTGGAAACACGTCGGAATCACAGGTTTCCCTCCAAAGCCCCATAGAATCAGCGTCTTCGACCGCTGTAACTCCTTCAGAATCACAGTGGGAATCTTTTGGAGATACCAGTGGCACCTCTCTCTGAGGCAGCCACCATTGAGGTATGGCAAAAAGAAAACCCTTCCCCTAATGAAGAGGGCATAGCTGGAAGGTTCGGGGCGTATTGAACCTATGGAAACACAACCTTCACACCAACCTGCGTTCCATCAGTGAATGTTGCTAGATAGAGAATGTTGCCTGTGTCCTGA
>Ga0207955_1000569_pt1 | contig 10382 bp, 8 predicted proteins | sample CryBogCBE29Jun09_FD_184563 | JGI IMG/M metagenome (GOLD analysis project Ga0207955, IMG submission 184563) | Freshwater microbial communities from Crystal Bog, Wisconsin, USA - CBE29Jun09 (SPAdes) (version 2) | ecosystem: Environmental > Aquatic > Freshwater > Lake | place: Crystal Bog... | reverse complement strand
ATACCGTCCACGAATATCCACTATCGAAATAATCTGGTAAAGTCACCGTCAGTGCATCACCCAGTTGTATTGATTGCAGGGTTCCAATATTTTTAATATCTACTGTGTAAACAGCCCCAACTAAACTTCCTACTAAAGGAGGAGCAGGCGTCGAAAAAAGTGGTGAACAAATAAAGACCTCAAGCACCACAGCAACGAGGGTGGAGAGGGTGACCTTTTTCATGCAGGATACGAGAAGATTGGCTCAACGGCATCTTTTTTTCAACTCCTGAATATCCAACAGCCGTAGTCTTATCGAGACATCTGCTATCCGCTGAGAAGGAGTCCACAAGAGTTATCGGATCAACGTGCTCGTAGATCCATGAAGACGGATGAGCCGTAGAATCTGATTGGTAGAGATTGCGATTCCGGCGCTCTTTGGACAACCCAGCTACCCCACCATCCCCGTGAAACCTCTTCAGAGCGAACAGCCTCTCCGGAATATCGAGAAATCGGGCTGGCGGTATTATCCTTCCCCTGGAAGGCTCTGCGATATGGGCTTCGCTTTAACGATTTACGCTATCGCGCAGGCAGTCGAACCTGCCACTTCAGATAGGGGCAAAAGAAAAACCCATCCCCCGATGAAGGAGATGGGTCTTCGGTGAAGAGTTGCGAAAATGTGTTTCTCGTTACTGCACCTTGACCCAAGTATCCACACACTTGCCTGGCAGCGTCGCAGTGAGTGTATTTCCCCTGAACTCGTAACGGACCGCTTCGAAGGGGGGGGTGAACTTGATGGACCCGCCATCGCGGGTCACTTTGACGCTCCTGGTGGTGCCCGACAAACCAAGAACTTTGCCTGTGAGCGGGTCGTTGGCAGCGGAGATGAGTGTTTCCGTGTATGTGGAGCCTGAGAGCTTGTACCGGGCGATGAGCGAAATCGACGAACTCTCCGGCGTGACGCGATTGTACATGACGTTCAGGTTCTTATATCCACCCGGGGTCAGGTTGATCATGCCGGCAAGATTCGGAGCCTTGAGGACCTTCCCGTCTGGAGTCTTGTGCGAGACGAGTTTATAGTTGCCCTCGATGCCGGTGCCTTCGGCGGCGTTCAGCGAGGTGGTGAGGCCGATGAGTCCGGCAACAAGGGTGAAGAGTGTTTTTTTCATGAGGGGTAATTTTCTGCTTTTGGGTTATTTTCTTCACGCGGGCCATTGAAAAAACTCAAAGCACCGTGAGCGACAGCTCGACGGGGAAGGTTCTGAAATACAGACCTCGGAAAGATGTAATCGGGATGTTGCCCCTTTGTTCCTAAGGTTCATAGAAAAATCAGCGATTCCTGCAAGTAGTAGCGACCCGCCCAACCCAGACTCCCAACCATCCCTCTGGAACCTCTTCAGAAAGAACAGCCTCTCCGGAAGATCGAGAAATCGGGCTGGCGGGATTCGAACCGACCACTTCAGATGAGGACAAAGAAAAAACCACCCCCCATGAAGAGGATGTGTCTTCTGGTGACAGTCTGAGAATTCTTTAAGCCGCCCTCTTCCTACGCATCACCATCAGCATTCCGATGGCTCCGATGCCGAAGAGGGCGTAGGTGGAGGGCTCAGGGACAGATTGCAACAATTCCCTCTCTCGGTTGTTTAATAAGGATGAAGCAATTCTACTGGCTACTTTTGCTGTTGGCACTCGGAGGCTTTCAGGTGAAAGCCCATCCACAGATTCAGGATGCAATGTGGATTGTTATCGAGCCAAAAATGACAAAGGTAGCGGTCAACGTATCACTGAGGGAAATAGGCATCGCTCAGGGTCTTGTCCTATCTGAAAGCATTCCTTTGGAACAGACACAGTATGACCAGGCGGCTCTAAAAAATGGAGCCTACCTTCTCTCTCATCTGAACGTTTCAGGTGAGCACATAAGATTTGGGGGAAAGTTGACGAGGGTGATTCCACCTGTCTCCATTGGTGCTCCTGAGGAGACCATTTACCAGTATCAGTTTGAATATTCCTTTGTAGGGAAAATGCCGAGCGAGATCCGTTTATCTGAAACCATGCTGGCGGAATTTCCTTATGCCGCTGGCACTCCCTGGACTGTCAGTTACGCAATCCAGTCCAAACAGAAAAGGACTGATCAGGCTTCTACATGGTTGCTTACTCCCTCACAACCCGTAGCCATTCCGGTTCAAGCGGATCAATCCCTTGGGCCTTGGCGGACTCTTCTTTCATATATTCATCATGGCATCGTTCACATTCTCACAGGATATGACCACCTACTTTTCCTCACTGCATTGGTGATCGCAACAGCCGGTTTTTGGGAAATGGTCGAGGTGATTATTGCTTTTACAATAGCGCATTCCTTTACCCTTGCACTCTGTGTCTTCGGGATCTTTAGACTACCTCCTTGGTTAGTTGAACCGATGATTTCACTAAGCATCATCTTTGTTGCTCTTGAGAACGCTATCTGGCCAGAACGATCTCATTTTAGGCTGCGTTTAGGAGTGGCTTTCGTGTTCGGGCTTGTCCACGGATTAGGTTTTTCAGGCGGCTTGCTGCAAGCCATGGAAGGGATGCCTCCTATCGGAATATGGATCGCTCTGATAGGCTTTAGCTTTGGAATAGAATTGGGTAACCAAATCATCATACTGCCACTTTTCGGTCTTTTAGCTTTGGGGAGAAGGAAGCTTGCCCCCCCCCGCCAAATCCAAATAATCCGCTCGGGTTCGTTGGTAATTTCCGCCCTAGGAGTCTATTATCTTTGTGTAGCTCTCAAGGAACAGGTTTTTGTCCGATGACCCATTTTTGAAACTTTGCCTCATGTTTGGTGTTTCATAGGAGTACCCCCCGTGAGAACAATACTTCCCCGATTTGCTTTAGTGGCACTCTTCGGTTCTGCGTGTAGTTTGTCGGCTCACGACATCAGTAACCCTGATGATCCTAATCCACATTACGATTGGTCATTGAGACCACCGAATTCGATCAAGATCCCCTCATGGTTTACGGAAACTGGAGCTGAAGCCGCAAATGGAAGAAAAAAAGTTCCCCAGACGAATAAACCCATCCAAGCCATCCCTTTTGAATTCTTTTCCTCCCATGTCAGAGTGAGTTGGGACAATCGTTTTCTCTACATCGAAAGTGATAGCATGCCTGATCACGGAATGATGGTTGGCATTACCAACTGGCAACAACAGGTCCCTGTTCCCCAGAATTATACTGGTTCCAATGCTTGGCGCATCCCCTTGGTGCCGACACCGTCCGTGGAACCGATGTCCATCAAGGGGCATTTTCTACGCGGTGCGATTGCGATCGCTGTGAACGGGATCCCGATTTTTAATCCCCAGAACAATCGGGGGGAAATTTCCGCCGAGATCGGAGAACTCGACCAATGGGGTGGTCATGGCGGTCGTTCGGATGACTACCATTATCACATTGCCCCGCTCTCGTTGCAAAAGGTCGTCGGCAAGGGGCAGCCGATCGCCTATGCCCTGGACGGGTATCCCATTTACGGCACCGAGGAGCCTGATGGGTCGAAGCCGACCGGACTGGACTCCTTCAACGGCCACTCCACGTCCTCATTGGGCTATCACTACCATGCCTCGAAAAAATACCCCTATGTGAACGGCGGGTTCCATGGTGAGGTTGTGGAGAAGGGAGGGCAAGTCGACCCTCAGCCACGGGCGGAGTCCTTTCGGCCAGCCGGGACTCCCCTGCGTGGTGCAACGATCACAGCCTTTGAGCACACGGGAACCAATAGCTACAAGCTGACCTATGAATGGAACGGAGAGCAACACGAACTCCTCTATTCGGTCAGCACGAACGATACCCTCTCCTTCCAGTCGCGAAGTGTTTCCGGAGGAACCAACACCGAAATTTTTGTGCGCCAAACACGAGGACCAGGTGACGGGAATCGGCTTGCCTCAGCTACCGATAACGCTCAAGTACCAAAAGATCGCGAATCTCCTAAGAATAACAATTCAACCGCACTTTCCTTTCCTGCCGTACAGAAATCATCCCCTGACGGAACTCACCTCTCCCTGGAAAGTTCCGCAGTTCGGAATGGCGGATCTTTACCTGTGGAGTTTACCGGCGATGGGCAGAGCATATCACCCCCCCTTTCATGGCACGGCGCTCCTTCTGGAACCAAGGCTTATGCATTGATCATGCATCACTTGGACCCCGAGGGAAAAACCAAGATCTACTGGACCCTCTATAATATTCCGGCCGAGGTGAACCATCTTGATAAAAACGCCAAGGGCGTGGGAATTGCCGGTTGCAACACCATCAATGGATCACTCGGTTATGCACCCCCGCACTCCAAAGGGCCCGGAGCAAAAACCTACGTGGTGACTCTTTATGCCCTTGCCCAACCGTTGGACGTGATCCAGCCACCCGAAGCCGTTACCGGAGCCTCGCTGCAGGAGGCTTTGCACGATCACATCCTTGCCCGGACAGATCTCTTTTTTGTCTCCACGCGCCTTGGGACTACTGACAAGGATCATCATTCCGAGGAACACCCCCCAAGGGATCACCAAAGAAAACCGCCCCAACAGGAAGAATAATCACCAACCCCAAGATCCTCCAAAGATCCCATGACTCATCCGGTGAAACGTCGTGATTTTGTTGCCATGCTATCGGCAGCCATCGCCTGGAGCGGCTTCCCTTTCAGGTCGCTCCTTGCGCAAAATGAGAAGGCTGGAGATCGCAACGTTGAGGGGGAGCAACCGCACCGCGAGCAACCCGCGCCTCCTTCTGAAAATCAGAATGTTCTTCCCGACGATCTGAAATCCTACGCGCTCCTCTCGCTTGTGCTTGGGAGAATTAGCGACAGGTCCGTCATCGTAAGCGCTGTCTCACAAGAGGCCCGGGAGGGATATTTTGAATATGGCCTCACGTCCGGTAATTACTCGGACAAATCCAAAATCATCGACCTTCCCCGCGGCCAGCCGGTCGAGGTGGTTTTAAGAGACCTCAAACCCGACACCCAATACTTCTATCGTCTTAACTCCAGATTGAAGGGTGGCGCGGACTATTCCCACGGGGAGGAGTGCCGGTTTCATACGCAGCGATCGCCCGGAAGTCACTTCAGGTTTGCCGTGCAAGGCGACTCCCATCCGGAGCGTCCTCAGATGCATGACCCGGGACTCTATGCACGGACTCTCCGGAATATCTCGATGGGGAACCCCGATTTTTTGGTCTGCATGGGGGATGATTTCAGTGTGGCCAAGCTTCGCACGATCGATGACGAAACCCTCAAACAGCCCTACACGTTACAGAGACCCTTTCTCGGACTAGCCGCAAGATCGGCGCCCCTATTCCTACTGAACGGGAATCATGAGCAGGCCTCCTTGTTCAATTTCAATCAAACGGACATTCGACACGAGGTCGCTGTCGGGGCCCAAAAAGCCCGAAACCTTTATTACCCTACCCCCACACCCGATGGGTTTTATTCGGGAAACGAACACCCCTTGCAATCCATCGGGTCCCTCAGGGACTACTATGCCTGGACTTGGGGCGATGCCCTCTTTGTGATCCTGGACAACTATTGGCACTCACCGACCCTCGTGGACAGCGGCTTCGGGGAGCGTGGCGGGAACGGCGGACGGGGAGGAGGTCATGGCAAAGGTCTAAGGCAGGGGCAGGGCCATCAACAGGAGGCCGAAGATACCAAGGTGGTAAAATCCGAACAGGGAAGAAAACAGTCCGGCGGACATGGCAACCGGGATCTCTGGGACGTCACCATGGGCGACGAACAGTATCAATGGTTCAGAAAAACGCTCGAGCAAAGCACCGCAAAATTCAAATTTGTTTTTGCCCATCATGTTCTTGGAACCAATCGGGGAGGAGTCGACGTCTCCGATCTCTATGAATGGGGTGGCCATGACCATCAGGGAAACTGGGTGTTCCCCGAGCATCGCCCCGGATGGGAATTGCCTGTCCATCAACTCATGGTGAAGCACGGAGTCACCATTTTCTTTCAGGGGCACGATCACCTCTTCGCAAAACAGGAACGCGACGGGATCATCTATCAGGAAGTTCCGATGCCGGCAGACCAGTTCTATCGTGCTTGGAATATCGAGCACTACGGATCCGGGGTGAGGCTTCCGAACTCCGGACACCTTGAGGTCTCCGTCTCCCCGCACGAGGTGAAGGTGGATTACATCGCCTCATTTCTGCCGAAAGATGAGACCAGCCAAAAGAGGACGGGGGATTTTCTTCACAGCTACTCCGTAAAACCCAACGCAACCCATGCCTGAATTCAAAAGCCTATTTCAGATCCTCTGCTTTCTTTCACTTTGCCAGGGGCTTTTTGGGCAACAGGCGGGAGGCGGTCCGGATTCTGGCGGTGACCGCGTTCCGTCCCAACAATCGAGAGGGCATGTTCCAAAAAGTCAACGTGGCCAGCGCGGCCAGCATGGTCCGATGGGATCTTTCCAACTCGAGGTTCCCCATCATTCCTATGATTTGATTCTCAATAGACCCGAGAGGGATCGCATCGGGTTGAGCATTCTGGCCTATGAAGATTTGGAAGGATTCCTGACCTATCGGCCTGAGAAAGGAAGTCCGGTTGTAAAAACTGCGCAGCAATCATTCCACAGCGGAAAGCCAGTGGAAGTTCCACTCGAAAAACTCTCTCCGGATACTTCCTATGTTTATCAATTCCATTACAGGAAGCCCGGGGCCTCAGAGTTCACGGCAAGTCCGGAGTCTTCCTTTCATACGGCTCGTCTCCCCGGCAGGAGCTTTCGCTTCACCCTGACCGCCGATGCCCATCTCGATGAGCACACCAGCCCTGAGGTTTACATGAAGACGCTCGAGAATATCAGGGCTGAAAAGCCCGATTTTCACATCGACCTTGGGAACCTTTTCATGACCGACAAACATCCGAATCGGGAAGAGATGGCAAAGCAGTATTTGGCCGAACGCTATTACATGAGTCTGATCGGTCACTCGATTCCTCTTTTCCTTGTTCTCGGAACTCATGACGGGGAAGGGGCAAAGAACAATGACGGATCCACGAACTGTCTGGCCGCATGGGCCAATGACATTCGCGAACGGTATTTTTTAAATCCGATGCCTGATGATTTCTACTCTGGGAATCAGATCTCGCGGCCTAACTCGGTTCCATCTCAAAACTATTATTCTTGGGAATGGGGTGATGCACTTTTTGTCGTTTTGGATCCCTTCGGCTATTCGGAATCAAATCGTGGTGGCGGAGGGGACGGTTGGGGATGGTCTCTTGGCAAAACACAGTATGACTGGCTGGGAAAGTCCCTTGGGCAGAGCAAAGCCAAATACAAGTTCGTCTTCATCCACAACATGCTCAGTGGAGACCAGGCTTCTAGAGGTGGAGTGGAGATCGCCGGTTTCAATGAATGGGGGGGGAAGAATAAGGATGGTAGTGATGGGTTTCAGAATCATCGCCCAGGTTGGTCAGAACCGGTTCATAAGCTTCTACAGGACAACCATGTCACCGTGCTGTTCCGTGCTCATGACAACTTTTATGCCCGGCAGAATTTGGACGGGATTACTTATCTAATGGTCCCCCAACCAAGTTTTGCAGGAGATGACCGCATCCGTGATCTCAAAAATTACGGCTACAAGGATGGCATCTTTGTTGGAAATTCCGGGCATGTCCGGGTCACGATTACTCCTGAGGGGGTAAAAACAGAGTATGTCCGGACAATTCTATCCGCTGCGGAAACTTCGGATAAGAAAAACGGGATGGTGGCAGACCATGCAGAAATTGCATCTGGAGCGATTCCGTAGCTCTTTGGGAAACCCAGCTACCCCGCCATCCCTCTGGAACCTCTTCAGAGGGAAGAACCTCTCCGGATAATCGAGAAATCGGGCTGGCGGGATTCGAACCCACGACTTCTTGCCCCCCCTCCTAAAAATCATCCATTTGAGGGTATAATCCCATGATCTGGATGGTTCCGCTATTGGAGCCGTCATTTTTCAGGTCGAGAGGAGGTGATTATTATGGGAAACCCCTGGATTCGAGTGCTTGTGAGCCTGCTTGGTGCTGCGGCCTCGGCAATAGCTGAGGAAGTCATCAGCAAATCACGCAAGCGCTGATAGGAGAGGAGCCCGGGCTCTGACCATCCGAGAGATTCAGGATTCACCTCCAAACAACATAGTCTCGTCACAGATCGGGCTCCTCTTACCGGGAGCCCTTTTTCGTGCCCTGACGCAATCAAAAGGAAAAACATGGCATTAACCATCACAGCCACAGTCAGCAAGAAGGTCGGAAAACCGAATTATGGATCTGAAGGGTTTACCCTCACGGTCCAGTCAGAAGTCAGCAACATGGATCAGGTGCGAGAGGAGAGCCACCGGCTTTATCTCCTGCTCAATGAATCCGTGACCCAGGAACTCGAAGGATCAACCACGGAACCTGCACCTAAACCCGGTGAGTGGCCAAAGCTCGTTCCGGCAACTCCAACATCAAGGGTGTGGAGGGCAAGCGACAAGCAGCGTGATTTGATCCTCAAGATCATCGACGAGAACGGGGTGGATCGTGGGGATGTTGAAAGCCTCTCCTTGGAAATGTTTTCAAATTCCAATCTCCAGGAATTAAACAGACTCCAAGCTAGTGGTCTTATCGACGCCCTGCTTCAACGCTACGGCAAGAAATCAACCCGTGGCACAACTCCCTCTGGGAGATTCAACGGGAGGACCACTCGATGATCTCCCTAGCAGAAGCACAGAAGGAGAGTATTGGCGACATTCTGGAGGAGCCAGTGAGTGCGAGCAGGATCAACCTGTTTCATAGCTGCAGGCTCAAGTTCTATTATCGCTACGTCCTGAAGCTGATTAAGCCGGTCAACTCGGCGCTCCATGTGGGCAAAGCCGTTCACTATGGATTGCAGGAATGGAGTCAGCGCAGATGGCTTGGAAAACCATCAGGGGTAGAAGACATCAGGGAGAGTTTCCTCACCCACTGGAAAACCTCCTTGGATGAAAATCCCGTGGAGTTCCTGGAGGGTGAAGAGGAAGCCCAAAGGGATAAGGCCTGGGGGCTTGTGGACATGTACTTGAGAGAAACCCCAATCCCCATGGAGGAAAAGCCAGAGGCGGTGGAGGTTTCTGTGGAGGCAGATCTCTCAGAGCATGGTCTACCAACGCTCAGGGGGGTCATTGATCTGGTGCGTCCAGGAGGAGTGATCTTGGATTACAAGACAGCTGCAGCCTCACCCAATGAGGATCAGGTTCTTCACAGGAACGAAACCCAACTCACTGCCTACGGCCTTCTTTACAGGGAGGCCACAGGGGAAAAGGAGAGTGGGTTTGAGCTTCATCATCTGGTCAAGACCAAGGCTCCAAAGCTCGTAGTAACCCGCCACAATCCGGTTACTGAAGGGCAGAAGAGCAAGCTGTTCAGGAGCATCGAGAGTTATCTGGGTGGAGTAGTGCGGGCAGATTGGGTGCCTAGTCCTGGTCTTCAATGTGCGGCTTGTGAGTTCTTCAACGAGTGCCGGGGAGGAGTGTTATGAGCAACTTCATCACGCTCTATTACCGTGAGGGAGGATCGGACAAGGTCTACCAGGCATCACTCGTGGATGTTGGTGGCTTGTTCGATGTGGAGTTTGCTTACGGCCGAAGAGGATCAGCATTCACGACGGGCAAGAAAACACTCCAACCGGTTCCTAGGGCGGAAGCCATGAGGATTTGGGATCGCCTTGTGGGTGAAAAGCTCAAGAAAGGATACCGTGAGATGGTAGACCAAATTGGTTCTCATACCGTGGCAGTCCCAGAAAGCACTGGGATCCTTCCACAACTCCTTACCCCAGTGAATGAGGAGGACCTGGAAATCTTGATCAAGGACGACAGCTACTTGATGCAGGAGAAGAAAGACGGCAAACGACTCATGCTCCGAAAAGAGGATGGGACGATTACTGGAATCAATCGTAGAGGAATCGCTTGCGGGTTGCCTCAAAATATCATCACCGATGCCCTAGCCCTCCCGGGTGACTGGCTGCTAGATGGTGAGTTGATCGGCGACCAGTACCACACCTTCGACCTGCTTGAGCACGATGGAAGCTACAGGGCTCAACCCTTAAGAAAACGTCTTGTGGCGCTCTTCAATCTGGTGACAAGTGGTCAGGCTCCAGGGATCCATCTTGTGGATAGTTACACGGGTGAGGCAGTAAAGCGCCGGTTCCTTGAAAGATCCCGCGAGGCTGATCTGGAAGGGGTTGTGTTTAAGCTCATGAGTGCTCCCTACATCTCGGGAAGACCTAGTAGTGGTGGCGATCAAAGGAAATTCAAGTTCGTGGAAACTGCCTCGGTAGTTGTCACAAGCCTGAATGGAAAACGGTCTGTGAAGATAGGAGTCCTCGATGGTGAGAGAATGGTCAGCTGCGGGAATGTGACGATTCCCGTGGGAGCAGAAATTCCAGCCGTCG
>Ga0207955_1000568_pt1 | contig 10385 bp, 10 predicted proteins | sample CryBogCBE29Jun09_FD_184563 | JGI IMG/M metagenome (GOLD analysis project Ga0207955, IMG submission 184563) | Freshwater microbial communities from Crystal Bog, Wisconsin, USA - CBE29Jun09 (SPAdes) (version 2) | ecosystem: Environmental > Aquatic > Freshwater > Lake | place: Crystal Bog... | reverse complement strand
CATTCGTTGAGTTGGTGTATGTCAGGGATAGCAAGTAGAGGGAATAGGTCCTGTGATGATTGTCCAAAAGATGCTCCGTATTATTAGGCCCAAGAATAACGGGTGCGGGATTGGCCCTTTCATACGCAATCAAGCCTTGGGGACCCGGACCATACCACACATGCTTTCTGTAGCCGGTCAGGTAAAGCTCCTCCCAATTTGGATAGGTATAATCCTGCACGGCCTGCATCCCGACGTTGAACTGTCCAGCCTGAAGGTTTGCAAAAGGCACATTGGTCAACATTCCGCGTCCTAGGGGAACGGTGGGGATCTCGCTGACCTGAGCAAATGCTGCAGGGGTTGCCGTTACACAAAAGCCAGAGGCAACGATGAATGAAAGGAGTGATTTTTTGATCATATTGATCTTTTAGAATTTGCGACTAAATTCGAAAAAATCAAATTCATTTGGAAACTTTTTTATGCAGGGCAACAGTCACGTTTTTTTCTACTCAAACATTCATGCCCTGATTGGCTTTCCTCCTGCTTGGAACACCGACTCGGAAAAGGTTACGCAGGTTGATCGCCACGGTATCGACGGTCATTATCCTTGATTCAATTTATATCGCTATCATGAGTTCCTATTCTCGCGAGGAGATAACCCTGCAGAAAAACATCTACGGGCTGATTTTTCTGCTCTATTCGGTCACCTACATCGGTAACCACGCCACCGCGATTCTCTCCCTCAAAGGCCTGCCAAAAGAAATTCTCCACTACAGCGGCGAGGTCGTCCTGATTCTTTGTGCGGTGGGGTACGGAGCATCCGGTATCCTCTCGAAAAGTACCGAGGGAGTGGCCCGAATGAGGATTCTTTCCAGACTTCCTATCCTCTATTGGATTGGGTGTTGCTCAGTCGCCCTGAATGCCATTCTCCTGATCGTTTCCCTGGTAACCGGACGAAGCGAGAAATAGGTTTTAAATGACCTATTCCCCCACCTGCAGAAGATAAGTCCTCATTGGAGGGCCACAACTACTTAACGGTCAACGTCTGCGTGGCAAAGGCCGGAGCGAAGTAGGCGTTGCCGGAGTTCGTTGCAGTGATGACTGCAGATCCTGCCCCCGTTAGGGTGAGAATATTATTGGAAATCGATCCAACAGAACCGTTGTCGATCTGATACGTGGTGTTGGTGAGTGCCGCTGAGGAGGCTGCTTTCAGGATCACTGTTCTGGTTTTGGAAAGCGTCTGTGCAGGAATGGCGCTGAAATTCAGGGTCTGAGGTCCCTTGTTCACGATCAAGATCTGGGAAACGGTTATCGGATTCCAAAGGCTATTGCCAGCCTGGAACGCCGTCACCGTGGTGGATCCGGAACCGGTCAGTGTGAGGACATTGTTGGTAGCCGTCGCAACGGCACTGTTTCCACTTGTTTGAATGATCGGAGTCAAGCCCGAGGAGGACGTCACAAGATTGGTGAATTTCTTGCCCGGAGTGATGGTCTGGGTGGGTATGGCGGGAAAGTTCAGCGACTGGTTCTGCTTGATGGCTAGCCCGAAATTATTTTGACCCGAGAGTATCCGGGAGGCCAACTTGGAGATGAAATTGTCATCGGATAGAAGCCAGCCTTCGATCCAAGAGAAGAATCCCGCGGCTGATCCGCCGTTTTGGATTGAGGAGAGCGCTTTGCCGCTGAATCCGAGGGAGCCTGCATTCTGGGAAAGGTATGCGATCAGGCTCAGGGAACCGTTAACGCTGACATTGGTGGTGCCGGTGAAGATTCCGGTTCCGAAGTTCACAACACTGTCTGGGATGATGACTTGAGCAAGGTTAGGGCATCCAATGATTGCCTGAGATCCTATGTTGGTGACGCTGTTCGGAATAGTGATTGAGATTATGTTGGACTGATTGGCGAAGGCGTTGTCACCGACTGATGTCACGGCAAGTCCCGACAAGACAGGCGGGATAGTCACGTCACCACGCGAACCGTCGGTACCAACCACAACAAGGGAATTGTCGGGAGAGTATCCGTAGATGACCCCATCGAAGGTCACTTGATTATTGGTAAATAGGGGGGCAAGTGACGCGGCGTTGGAATCACGCTGGTTGAGATTCCCCAACCCGAAAGTCTGCTCGATCGTCTTGAGAACCGAAGCAGTATCATACTGGGTGTTATCGACATTTCCCTTGGGTGTGAACGGCGAGATCACGATGCAGGGAACGCGCACTCCGGGTCCCCACATGTCGCGACGGGGCGGCGTCACGTGGTCCCAGCGTCCCCCGTTCTCGTCATAGGTGATGATAATGGCGGTGTGGGCCCAGAGGTTCGTGTTGGACTGTATCAAACCCACCAGATCGGCCACTTTCTGCTGGCCTCGAAGCAGGGAGGCATAGCCGGGATGTTCGTTGTCGGGTCCTAAAAACTTCACGAAGGATACCTGCGGCAGGGTGTTTCCGGTCACATCGTTGCTAAAATGAGCGTCCAGATCCTGAAGGTGGGCGGAGGAATTCGGATTCAACCCACCCGGATAGGCCACCGGGTTGTTGCTGTAGGTTGACGGCGAAACGAACGGCGCATAATTGTCATAGTAAGCCAACGGCTGATGATGCCATTGAAAGAGGCCCATCGGGTATTTGAACGCCAGCCCCGGGTTGGTTGATTGAGCGGGGTCGACACCCTCAACACCATAGTGCGTGGGGTTGGCGGGACATACGGCAAGAGCACGGTCCCAACCGCCGGAATACCATTTCCAAGAGACCCCTGCCCCATCAAGGAGGTCGCCAATCGTCGAGATATACGGACGATTGCTGTCTCCGGGGTCAGAGTCATTCTGTGACGGAATCAATTCGTAATCCTTTTCGCCCGGTTTGGGCAGGTTCTTCGTGTAATGGGTGTTGACCACGTAATGTTTGTCAAAGTGACTTCCGTCAAAGGCAACCACATCGCTTCCCAACGCGTTGGAGGCAGATATGGTGACAGTTCGGTTGGTGACTCCATTGATCGTCAGACCGGTGAGCACATCACCCGCAACTGGGGTGATATCGCCGTCGCGGACAATTTTCCCGGCATTGGTTCCGCTTGAATTCGACACAAAATAACCGCGCGCATCGAGCAGCGAGAGTTCCTTTTGGTTTTCTGGGGGAAATGGGGCGTAATACACTGGCGCTGCTGCGGTCACCAGAAACTGGTGGTTCAGGAAGGACCCCCCGAATGCCGAATGGAAGAAATTATCACACATCGTGTACTGCCGGGCCAAAATCCCCTCCGGCATAAGGGACCCATCATATCGGCTCATCACGAGGCCCGGGTTATCTGACCAAGTCACAAAGCTGTTGTTACTGCCCTGATTGATCTGAAATTGCTCCGTCCAGAAGCGATGAACGATGTCGCTGGTGTAATCCGTGGCAGGAACATAATCACTGACCAGATATGGAAGCAGGGTATTAAGCGTGTTTGGGAAATTCGTGTCGAGTTGTCCGGGGAGGTTGTAGAGGGTCTTTTTGTCGACTGCTACCGGCAGGGGGATTTTGCCGTAGGGGGCGGTAACAAAGGAGTAGGCGTTATTGAACTTTCCGGTGAGACTGGAGAGTGGTTGTCCGCTCATGCGATCAATCTGCGTGAGCGAGGTTTCACTGGCACTGGCGATGCCATTCGCCCCGGGGAAGTTGCCATAAAGACCGTCGAAACTCCAGTTCTCCTGGAAAATCACAATGATATGATCAACCCGGGGAGACTGCGCAAAGGCACCATGGGTCAGGCCACCCGCAAGAAGCAGCGAAAGGAGCGGTTTGAATTTCATCTGGTATAAAATTTATATGATTTCAAAAATTCTCTGCCACAAATTTTACTGTGATGCAAATAATTAAGGATGTTTTCTTGAGTCTTTCATCGAGATACTTCCCCTAACCTCACTATGCGAATGAACTGGTAAAAGAACTCGGCGTCGCAACCTCTTTTTCTATAGCGATAAAACTACCTGTTTTTATGCTCGATAATGAGCATTTTAGTTATTACCGGATATGATACATGAATTCAATAATAGACCAGCACACTCCGCCACAGGCATCCAAAACATCGGATGCCCGGAAAGAAGGCCTTACATTGATGCAGGCGATTGCCATCGGTGTTAACAATACAAGCCCGGCCTATTCCTTGGCGTCGATCTTGGGACCCATGGTGGCCCTTGTTGGTTATGCGACGCCTATCGTCCTTGTTCTGTCGTTTCTCCCGATGGCATTGACATCCTTGGCATTTCTTTATCTTAACCGTCGGGATCCGGACTGCGGCACAACCTTCTCATGGGTCACGCGTGCAATCGGCGTCAATCCCGGCTTCATTTCCGGTTGGGTCATTGCGGCGTGTGGCATTCTCCTCACCGGGAGTCTTGCAGAGACCGCCGTCACCTATGGCCTCCACCTTTTCGGCCAGCAATCCCTTGCTGAAAATCATGCCGTTATCATTTCGGGTGCCGCCGTTGTGATTATCGTCATGGTGGGTTTGTCCATCACGCTCTCGGAATCCTCCATCAAACTGCAGTCGTTCCTTTCTTTCCTTCAGGTTGGAATCCTCATCATCTTCGGGTTTTTTACGGTATCCGCTGCATGGAGTCACGACCTGCCCCCCTTCTCTGACAAATGGTTGAACCCATTCCACAACGGCGTACAGCCGCTGGTCGCTGCCATGTTGCTCGGCGTGTTTGCTTTTTGGGGTTGGGAAGCCTCAACGAACCTTGCCGAGGAATGTCGTAATCCGTCCGACGGAGGAAAAGCGGGATTCCTATCCACCCTCATTCTCCTGGGGACATACACCCTGGTGGCCGTCTCCGTTGTTTTCTACCTTGCCGATACGGACTTTGGCTCCATCGAGGCCTCCGAACTCATCCTAATCAAAATGTCCGGCAGCGTTCTTGGGCCGTTCAGTTTTCTCGTACTCCTAGCGGTAGCTACCAGCGCCTTGGCTTCGACGCAGTTGGCCTTGGTACCCGGTTCCCGGGCCGTGCTTTCGATGGCCCGCCGAGGGGTACTCCCGGCAAAGCTGGGACTGATGCATCCGCGGTTCAAGACCCCCTATGTTTCCCTGACATTGCTCGCGTTGATGGCGGTCGGTTTCTACGTGGTGGTCAGCGCCATCTCCAAGTCCGCAATCATCGATACGCTGTCCGCTCTTGGCATCCTCGTGGCCTTTTTTTACGGGGCGACCGGTCTGTCCTGCGTGGTCTATTACCGGAGGCATGTCGTTCGTTCATTACGGGGTTTCCTGCTCGTGGGGATGGCCCCCTTCGTCGGCTCCCTGATATTGTTCGGGATGCTGTTCCTGGCAATTGAATCCCTATGGGATCCCGGAAAATCAGCCATCGGTGCCCCGTTACTCGGCCTTTCCCCTCCCCTTACCATTGCAGCTCTTGTCTTTGTTCTGGGGATCGTCGCCCTCTCGGTCAGCCGAATGATCTTCCCCGCCTACTTCGTCAAAAACCGGCCTGAATCAGCAAGCTTACTGCAGGCACCCTTCCTGCTGGATGCTGAAAAAAAAGTCCCTTCTGGCGGAATCGTTGTGGATTGCAATGACCCGCTGGATCTGGTGATCGAAGTAATCGAAAAAAATACCCTGCCCGACCTGAACCGCAAAACCCCGCTTTATCTGGCCTTTGGCGTCGAGCCGGCTGAGTTAATAGGTGACGAGTACCGTGCGGCCGTGGATGCCTTGGCCTCGGACGCTGAGATCCTCTTTTCAAGAATAGGCAAAATTCTCAGGGGGATGGGTTTCAAATCTGTCTATTGTTTCTACGACTACTCCCATGCCAAGGAATCCGTGCAGAATATTTCGGCACGCCTGAAAGCGCGGAATATTTGGTCTACGCACCATACCAATGATTCAGTCGTCTAGATCCAGAAACAAAACAATACAGACCATGAACGCAGAAATCACCCCCACCCGGCACGCGACAACACTCTCCGGAAAATGCCTTTCAGGTCATCATGAAACCGATGTTGTCGTGGTTGGAGCCGGACTATCGGGACTGACAGCGGCAAGGGAACTGCATCGCAGCGGGAAGTCAGTCCTTGTCCTGGAAGCGGAATCACGGATCGGCGGCCGCATGTTCCTAAAGGAAACAATCGATGGCGGGGTTCTTGATATCGGAGGACAGTGGGTTGGCCCCACCCAGACGGCCTTTTTGGCACTGCTGGATGAATTGAAGGTCGAGCGGTTCGACTCTTACGCACAGGGCGACAGCATTCTCTCCAGGTTCCCGATCCTTTACTGGCGTGGTTGTGGTGCAGTTGCCCTCAACACCGCACTCCTGATCGTTTCCTTGATGACGGGAAGAAACGAGAAGTAGGAACATCGCCGGCGATGCAAACAATGCGGCCCTCCCACCACGCGAGGCTCAAAGATTGATACGCCTCATAATTCGCCGAGCGAGTCCTGAAAGTTGAAGCCTATTGCCATGCTTTCATTCGGGTTCCACGCTTCACCACCTCAAGAAGATGGATGATGGCGATAAGGAAAAGAAGGAGGGCGAACAATAGAAAGAACCAATGCATCGTAAAAAAGACGGGGTTCAGGGATAACGGAATACCTGTCATCCCTAACTGGAGCCACGCAAAGAATGCAGCGATGAGCGCCATCATGCTTGAGAGAAACAGATCAACCCCGACTTCATAAACAGCATCCAGATCCGCCTCTGAACAGGTGTTCGTGGAGACCCTGCACCAATTGAAGGCCAAGGCACTGAAGGAGAGAATCACGAGGAATGAAGTCAGTGAGAGGATTTCATTCTTGGAGGCAAGTTCCGTGAATTGAGTGATCAAAAGTACCAGAGCCGTCATGCAGAGAAAGGGAGGCAGCAGGAAACAAGTTATCCTTCGAATCTGAAGGCGGAGTTGATTAGTCAGGTGAAGCATAGGATGAAAGAAAGATTGCAACCGACAGCATGATTCATCACGACCGCAAGGCAAAGAGTGGATTCGGAAGTTCGGGATGAGAGTTCATGGAAAAAGGTGACAAGATTGGGAATATCCTTCAGACAGGGGATGAATAAAATTAATGCCTGACGCTTCCCATGATTTAAGCCTTTCACGAGTTTCATGAAGACCTCCGATCATCAGGACCGGGTTGAACGATCCGCCCAATTCGTTCACCAAAACTTTATCTTGTTGCTGTTGGGCTGTTATCTCTGCGCTGGGTTATTCCCAGGGCCTGGATTGATGATAAGAGGCGTTTCCTTCGGGCAGGTTTCTCTGTTCGGGGGCTCCGCTCCGATCTCCTCCTCCATGGTGATGCTGGGGGTCCTCATGATGAACGCCACGATGTCCGTGGAACGAATCGGCGGCCTTGTTTCCTCGCCCAGACTTCTCTTTGCGGGACTTGCCGCAAACATGTTCCTTCCCGTGATCGTTCTCTCCTTCATCTCGATCACGATGAGCTACCTTGGTACTTCGGAGAATCTGGAAGCCATCATCGTGGCACTGGCCCTTCTCTCAGCCGTTCCTGTAGCGGGGGCTTCTACGGCATACACCCAGAACACGGACGGCGATCTTGCTCTGGCAGTAGGTCTTGTCCTGGCCTCCACATTCCTTTGCCCCGTGCTCATGAACGTGCCTCTGAACCTGATCAATCAATTCGCGGTCGGCGACTACACCCACGCCTTCTCTGAAATGAAGGGAAGCGGGACGATCCTGGTTTTGATACTTGCGGTGATCATCCCTTCGTTTCTCGGCCTTTGTCTCCGCCCCCTGATCGGCACCACAAGGATCAAATCGGCAAAACCTGGCTTGAAACTCGTGAATTCCGCAAATCTCCTTCTGCTAAACTACACGAATGCGGCGATTGCATTGCCAAAGCTGTTTTCAAGCCCGGACTGGCTGTTCCTCGGCACCGCATTCTTCTTCAGCATGTTTCTCTGTGTGGTCGATTTTATCGCAGGATGGTGGATAGCAGGTCTTCTGCGCGCGACACCGGGTCAGCGTCTTGCCGTGATGTTCGGAGTAGGTCTGAACAATAACAGCACGGCCCTTGTTCTAGGATCCCTGGTCTTCTTCAATCAGCCGAAGATCCTTGTTCCTCTTATTTTCTACGGCCTGATCCAACACCTTGTTGCCGGGGGTAGCACTCAGATCCTTGCTTTGCTCCCGCAGTTCTCCAGGAGAGATAAGGCCGAGGGATTGACCCGCTCCTGATTCCCCGTTGGATGCGACGACTGATGCGGCGATGAGTTTCATGTCCTCAGACTGCGGAGCACGTTCAAGTTCGCCGGGATGCTCTAGGTGATGACGGGCCATCCAGGATGCAAAGGGAGACTCAAGATAACGAACCAAGTCGCTAGGGGAAAAAATCAGTTCTCCGGAGCTGGGGTGTTTGCGCATAGAGGGAAACTATCTTAAAGCTGGGACAGGATGTGTCTGTCCGTTGGAGTTTCAAAAGAAATACTAGAGCGGTCCCTTGATTGACTTATTTCATTATCGAACTGACTTAAAAAGCAAGAATACTGCAATCCCAAGCACTGCAATCAGAATGAAAAGACGGTTGAGAGTCGCTCGTTTCTCTGTGCGGGTCATTTTTTCCCAGGATGTTCCATGAGTCTTTAAACGGACTTCTCGCTTACGACTATCGAGGCCTTGGATGGATTTGTGCTGTTTGGCCCTATCTCGAATCATTTGCTCTTCTCGGCGCTTCCGGTCCTCGAGCTTTTTTGGGATTTCATCAATGGTCTGCTCGAGAAGGCGCTTGCGGCGATTGATTTCATCGAGTTGAAGAGTTAACTGAGTCTTCTTCTCACCGACTTGCTTGGGACGTCCTTTAGGTGGTGACTTTTTCTGCCTTTGATGGAATGGGAAAAACCTCATTGCAGCTTAGAGTGTGCTACCAAACAGCGGGCATCGGAAGGTTATTGATGTGTAGTGTGTGCCAGAGCAATACATCTACTGCAAGGCAAAGCCACAGAAACTAGATTGGAATTCTTTTTCATGAACTTCCGAAAGGGTATCACGCCAATGAGACACCAAGTGTCCTAGGCCAAAATCTGTTTGGGATGGGTCTTTTTTTAGCTATCAGCGGTCTTTCCTTTCTTGGCCCGTTTGACTTTTGTAGGGGTTACGTTGAACCAGGCCTTAGCATTTGTCTCCGTGACTAGTTCCCTGTAATTGGAGAACAACTTTGCGGGAGAGTTGCCCATCTCTAGGGCAACCTGTGCAGCTGATTTCTCGGCAGCCATACGGTAGCTGGCAAAGCTGTGCCGAAATCCGTTTCGATGGGATGCCACACCAGCCTTTCCACAAATAGTGGAATATTTTCTAGTCAGGTTATCGAGATTCGACAGCTCGGGAGTCACTCTCCCCGTGGTCTTTTTGCAGGTTGAGAGCCATTGGCTGAGGCATGGGAGAATGGGAACAAGCCGTCGGGATGCTGTCTTGGCTTTCTCGGCTGTGACCTCGATATGCCCCTGATCCAACTTGATCTCCGACCAGTCTAACCTGAAGAGTTCTGCACTTCTCAGGCCGGCAAAGGCGGCAATAGTTATAGAAGGAAACAGTTCCTCAGACGTATGGGCCAAAATCTTTACCAGTTCCTCAGGGGAGTAGATTCCAATGGGAGAGGATTTTGCTTTCACCTTCCTCACCATCTCGGCAGCGTGCTTCTCGTTCGCTGGAAGGTGGCCCATCTCTCTTGCGTAGGAAAAGAAACTGGATACGGTGGTGTGGAGATTCTGGGCGTTTCGTCCCTTACCCTGCTGGGAAATCCAAGCTTTCACCTCCCCTGAATTGATCGAGGAAATACTGCATGGAAACGATGCGGCGAATCTGCTGAGCTTTCGGCGTAGATCCTTGAGGTAGTAGGTGGACAGGTGCTCCTTTTCCTTTGCGTCTAAATATTCCTCCAAGAGTACCGAGACCTTGATTTCAGAGGGGGCGGTTTTCTGCTTCTGATCCAAATGGGTTAAGACGGCATCCATGATGGTGGATCCGTGAATCTCTAACCGATCCATGGCCTCCGCATACTGCTGGGATACGCTCGCAAGTGAGGTGCTGGGATATTTACGAAGGATCTTCAGGGCTGTGGTGTAATCGGCTATCTCCTCAGGCGTAAGTGCCACAGTATGGCCTGTGCCTTCCGATAGTTGTTGGGCTATCTTTTTAGCTGCCTCCAGAGCCTTCTTTTGATCGGCAATGGACTTCCTCATCCTTTTCCCAGCTTGCGTATAGGTCAGTGTGTAGGATTCATACTGTTTCCCGTTCTTTGACGAGGGCGTCTGGTAAACGAATACAGTACTCCCCTTGTGCGTCACTGCCTTGAAAGGTCCTTTTTTGCTTTCAGCCATATCAGATTGTCAGGAATCTGTCAGGAAAAGTCAACAATTGCCTTAGAGCCTCATAAAAACTAGGTGAGTTGAAAGTTTCGATTCCCTTCACCCGCTCCAC
>Ga0207955_1000565_pt1 | contig 10439 bp, 14 predicted proteins | sample CryBogCBE29Jun09_FD_184563 | JGI IMG/M metagenome (GOLD analysis project Ga0207955, IMG submission 184563) | Freshwater microbial communities from Crystal Bog, Wisconsin, USA - CBE29Jun09 (SPAdes) (version 2) | ecosystem: Environmental > Aquatic > Freshwater > Lake | place: Crystal Bog... | reverse complement strand
ACCTTAGCGGCGCCAGTGTCCGTTGACAAATGCGCTGTGTGAATTCTGAGGATCAGGAATGGAAATGCGCAGTTGGTTGCTTATGCAACTTAATGATGCTTCAATCTATCCGTTCCTGCCGGTCGGCTGGATCGGCTGAAAAGGGTCGCTTCGTGCGCTCTTGTTTCGTTCATCTCCTCATTCGAACTCAAGCGAATGTTGGGTTTCGCCTTATGGGAGTCTGAAATTGATGTTTACATTGGCAACACTGAAGTCCGGTCGCAAGCGTCTGGCTGCGATCCAAATTGACGGCGTATTTTGGCCTGTAGCCGCCGTGGCTGATGCCGTCGGCATCACTGTCATGCCGGGCGGTCTGTTCGAGTACCTGCAGGTCTGGGAGAAGGCCTGGCCGCAGATTAAGCGGCTTGCGGCGAAGATCGAACGCGGCGTCGTACCCCGTGAACTGGCGATACCAGCGTCAAGAGCCCGCCTGGACGCCCCGGTGCTGCTGCCGCGTAAAGTCTTCTGCGTCGGCGCGAACTACCAGGATCACCTCGACGAGATGGGGGCGCCAGCCACGCTGAAGAAGGTCAAGGGAGTTGCCCCCTTTTTCTTCATCAAGCCGGGCTCGACTGCTATGGTGGGGCCAGGCCCAACCGTGCACATTCCGGCCCGCTGCAAGGAATTCGACTGGGAAGCTGAAGTCGTCGCTGTGTTCAGCAAACGGGGGCGCGATATTGACCCGAAGGATGCGATGAACTTTGTGGCTGGTTACACGCTGGGGATCGACTTCACTGCGCGTGACCAGCTCATGATGCCTGAGCACCCTTTCAAGTTCAACTTCGTGCTCGGCAAGTGCCAAGACGCGATGACCCCGGTCGGGCCAGTCTTCGTACCCAAGGAGTTCGTCGATGGTGACCGCCTTGAATTTTCGCTCTCGGTGAACGGCGTGCTGAAGCAGCGAGCTTGCACGAAGGACATGATTTATTCGCTCAAGGAGCAGATCGCGGGCATCAGCCAGGCCGTCACGATCGAGCCCGGCGACTTGATGTTGACCGGCTCGCCTGCAGGTGTGGGCGCGCCCAGAGGCGAAAGACTGTACCCGGGTGATGTGGTGACTGTGGAGTCTGGTCCGACAGGGGCCATGCAGATAACGATTCAGGGACCACTGAAGTGATCAGGACAAGGCAGTTGATGCTCTTGAGCAAAGCCTAGCACTAAATACACGAGCCGCGGGTCCGCGGCCCCGCAATGTTCGTTAGTTAATAGTAATAAAGACCATGAAGACTAGCTCCAGTCACATTCTGAAAAACAATTGGTATGTCGCCGCATTTTCCCGCGAAGTGGGAGAAAAGCTGCTTGCGCGGAAGCTTCTAGGAACTCCCGTTGTGCTGTATCGCACGTCTAACGGCGTAGTCGCAGCGCTCGAAGACCGGTGCGCGCACAGGATGCTGCCTCTGTCAGCCGGATACCTTCACGAAGACCATCTGGTCTGCGGCTACCACGGCATGACGTTCAATGCCGAAGGCCAATGTATTCGCGTTCCTGGGGAGAGCAAGATACCGCTCAATGCGTGCGTGCGCACATTCCCGGTGGTCGAGCGAGACCGGCTGATCTGGATATGGATGGGAGAAGCCGCTGCTGCGGATCCAGTGTTGGTTCCGGACTTTGGTAGGTTGAATGATCCTGGCTGGACCTCCGTTCATTTCTACGACTTACTCAAAGCCGACTATCGGCTCCTAATTGACAACCTGCTGGACTTGTCGCATCTGACGTTTCTGCATGGACGCACGATAGGTACTGCAGCAGTCGCCGAGGCGCCGGTTGAAGTCAAGCAAGAAGGTGAACACCTGAGCGTTCACCGTGACATCGTGGGAGCGCTTGCTCCCCCCTTCTTTGCCCGGCAGGGAAACTTTAAGAAGCCCGTCAAACGGTGGCAAACCACTAATTACCTTGCTCCGTCGATCTGCGTCATTGAGGTTGGTTGCAATGCCTTGGAGCCAGGGGATGGCCTGGGAATGATCGAGGGTGCAGCGCATCACTTGGCGACGCCGGAGACGGAAGAAACCACGCACTACTTCTTTGTCTTTGTGCGCAGCCATCGCCTCGACGATGAACCGCTGTCGGAGTTCATCCGTGATAGCGTCAATGTCACGCTCGGCGAGGACAAGATGGCACTTGAACTTCAACACTCAGTCCTTAGTCCGGCAGAGCGTGACAACCCGGTAGGGGCTGCGATAGCCGCTGACAGCGCGCCCATCCGCGGACGACGCATATTGGAGCGTCAACTTGCGCGGGAGCGAATGCAAGTCGGTTCCGCCGCAAGCCCGGCCACAAATCAACAATGAGAGGCCAGATTATGCCAGTCATGAAAGCAAGCGGCGTGGCTTACGGCCGATTGGCCGCGCCCGACTTGGATCAAATGGAAGAATTCTTGACCGACTTCGGCATGGTACGCAGCGCAAGGACTCCAACAGCACTATACATGCGAGGCACAGGCGTTGATGGCCACTTGCACGTGACTCACTTGGGAGAACCGCGCTTTATCGGAATTGCCTTTACAGCCGCCTCGGTAGATGATTTGAAGGCCTTGAGCAAACTGACCGGCTCCACGGGCATCGAACATCTCGATGAACCGGGAGGAGGTCAGCGGGTTCGGTTGACTGAGCCCAATGGCTATCAGGTCGAGGTGATTCATGGTCGGCAATTGCTGGAACCCATACCGACCAAACGCCAAGAAGTTAATTCCACCCGGTCGCCCTTGAACCGTAAGGGCGAAGTGATGCGTGTTCCCGCCGGTCCTTCTAGGCCCCACCGCATCGGCCATGTGGTCATGGGCTCGCCAAAAATGCCGGAAACGCTGCAGTGGTTCAGGTCCACATTGGGCTTGATCTGCTCAGACGAGATTTATGCTGGGGACAAAAGCAATCTGATCGGATCCTTTAACCGTTTGGACCGGGGCGATGAATACGTGGACCATCACGCATTCTTCTGTGTTCAATCGCACATTGCGGGCATGAATCACTTCTCCTTTGAAGTACAAGACATTGATGATGTCTTCGTAGGCCATGAGTACTTGGCCAAAAAGGGTAAATATGAGCACATGTGGGGCATTGGGAGGCATATTTTGGGAAGCCAAGTCTTTGACTACTGGGCGGATCCTTGGGGGCGGATTCATGAACATTGGTCAGACACCGACCGACTTAATGCGCAAAGCCCAGCCAATATGGTTTCCGCCGAAGATGGCTTGAATTCACAGTGGGGAGACCCGGTACCGCAAGCCTTCATTGACCGAATCTGCCCTTGATCCTGCAGAGATGATTTACTGCGAATTAATTTGCACCAGGATTCATCTAGCTACATCAACTCCAAGGATCGTGTCAGCGGCAAGGTGCGAAAAGCTTTGCCATTACAAGTACCACTCGTATCCCCACCTTTCGCATTCAAAGGACTCTTCGTGATCGACCTTTACACCTGGACGACACCTAACGGCCGTAAGGTCTCAATCGCACTCGAAGAAATGCGATTGCCCTATGAGGTCCACCCGATCGATATCGAAAAGGGAGACCAGTTCAATCGGAATTTCTTGACAATTTCCCCGAACAACAAAATCCCTGCGATTGTCGACCGGGAAACTGGTCTAACGCTCATGGAATCCGGTGCGATCCTAATCTACCTTGCCGATAAGAGTGCCATGTTCTTGCCATCATCGGGCGTCAAACGTCATCGCGTAATCGAGTGGTTGATGTGGCAGATGGGAGGGCTTGGTCCTACGCTTGGTCAGCTCCATTACTTTATGTACTACAACCGTGGCAAGGTGCCTCTTGCCGAGGAGCGCTTCCACAACGAGGCTCAAAGACTATATGGCGTGCTCGATAGGCGACTTACTGATCATGAATATGTTGCGGACGAATATTCGATTGCAGATATTGCAATTTGGCCTTGGATTTCACGTTTCGATAGACATGGAATTGATTGGAGCAATTTTCCGCACGTAAAGCGTTGGTATTGCACGGTGGCAGCGCGGCCAGGCGTTGTCAGCGGCTATGCGCAGCCAAGTGATGTGGGTGAAATCCCCATTCCGGTCTAGCTCAAACTTAAGGTGAAACGTATGAACATTCGGGCTTATGCGGAATCAATCTTTAGTCTTGTGATTGACGAAGGGATAAGAGCCTTCCATGGATTTGATATGAATGGCGGCGATTCTGATGGTGGTTTTTTTCTAAATATGTCACACAGTAGTCAGGAGAGAGTCTGCTGTAACAATGAAAGTGAGGGAGAGTAATGCTTAAGATTTGGGGACGTGCAACATCATTGAATGTGCAGAAATTGATGTGGGCGATTGGCGAGCTTGAATTGCCACACGAGCGGATCGATATCGGGGGGCAATTCGGCGGGAACCACGAACCACCATACCTGGCAATGAATCCGAACGGCGTTGTACCTACATTGGAGGAAGACGAGTTCATTCTCTGGGAATCCAATTCTTGTCTGCGTTACATTGCCTCAAAGTACGGTCCTGGTCGGCTCGAGCCCAGTGATCTGCGGGACCGCGCCAACGCTGGCCGCTGGCACGATTGGCAACTCACGACCGCGATGCCCGCCCTCGTTCCACTGTTTTTGGGTCTGGTACGAACGTCTCCCGAAGACCGCGATCATGCTGTGATCGATGCTGCGCGCAAAAAGACCGAAGACTGCATGCGTATCCTTGACTCCTATCTCGGGCAATCTGCCTATCTGGTCGGAGATGCCTTTTCAATGGCAGATATCCCAGTCGCGCTAGTCGCCTACCGCTATCGTCGACTGTCGCCAGACCACCCATTGATGGCAAATGTTGATCGCTGGTATGCTGAGATCCAAGAGAGGACTGCATTTCGGCAGCACGTGCTCGAAGTGCCGTTCGTCTAAAGGCGAGATTATGGCTATCTCTAGCGGATGCTTCATTGGCCATCGTGCGACACCGGTCGTTACCGAAGCGTTTCTACCGTTCAGGTATTGCAGCCTTTGTCTTGGTTCCAAAGTTGATACTGAATTTGGCCAAGGTTTGCTGACTTGGCGTGGAGCGCGACCCAACCGCCAGCGTCCCAGCGCAACTCCGTTATCGGATAACCCGTTGACCACCTTGGCTCGGGCCGCGAAGTGCAACTCCTTGCGTGCGGAATTCCGGCACGACCTACTTCGATGGCCTTGTCAACTTCACAGTGAAAATGGCGCTTCGCTTCGAGCCCATATGCGTGCCGCGCAGAGGCGATTCCTCGGTTTGGTGCCGGCTGCCGATAGAGAAACTCTGTGCTGTCAACGCCTAGATCCCCAAATGGATCTACGTCGCCGGAACCAGCAAACATCTGGGACCGAGTCCGATAGGGCGCAACCTGAACTATTGAAAACCAGCATGCAGTGGTGTGCGCTATGCGTTTTAGGGCTGCACCCATGATCAAACCCGCCTTTGTAACCCTGAGACTCACGCGCATCCAGTACGCGGCAGCAGGGGTCCACCTCATAGAGCTGCGCGCTGTCGATGGCAGTGAATTGCCGCCTTTTCAGCCTGGTGCGCACGTTGACTTGCACCTGCCGGGTGGACTCGTACGACAATATTCGCTTTGCAACGCGGCCCATGAGCGTGAGCGCTATGTCGTAGCCGTGAAACGCGACCCGAACAGCCGTGGCGGTTCCGCTGCCGTACATGAGCGACTGCGTGTGGGCGATTTGGTGTCAGTGGGCGTGCCGCGCTGCCATTTTGCGCTTGACGAAGCAGCACCTTTTTCACTACTCATTGCAGGCGGTATAGGTATCACCCCGATTGCCTGTATGGTGCAGCGCCTGCGCGCCCTAGGGCGCCCGTTCGCGCTTTACTATAGTGTTCGTCGGCGCGAAGAGGCCGCGCTGCTAGACCTGCTGGCAGGACCGGAGCTCATACTGCATGTCGATGAGGAACAAGGCGGAGTACTCGACGTGCCTGGCCTAGTGGCAGCAGCGCCGCCAGAGGCCGCTGCCTATTGCTGTGGCCCGGCGCCCATGCTCGATGCGTTCGAGTTGGCGGCTCAGCGGCACCCGGGACTGCACTGTCGAGTCGAGCGCTTCGTTCCAGCAAACGATTCAGGGCATGCAGCGTCGAACGAAGGGGGTTTCAGAGTGCGCCTGTCGGCGAGTGGACGCACGGTCGTTGTGTCCGCCGGGCAGACTATCCTTGCTGCGCTGCGCGATGTTGGTATCACAGTGCCGTCTTCATGCGAACGTGGAATCTGCGGTGCATGCGAAACCCGCGTGCTCGGCGGCGAGCCTGACCACCGAGATTCAGTGCTGAGTTACGACGAGCGGCGCACCAACAAGACCATAATGGTTTGCTGTTCAGGAAGCCTTAGCGCCGAATTGGTACTCGACCTATGAACTCTTGGCCGAAGCTTGCTGATATAGCCAGCAGGTTTCGAGTCGAGCGGTCACTGCGCGCCTGCGCTACCTTAACGTTCTTGAATACACCTTGCACTGAAGTTTTGTATTCCGGCGTGGCAATCAAAATACAATCCAATCGGCGAATCTGTTTGCGCAGGACTACGACCTCAGCGGGTACACCTTTTTTAAGAAGGGCTCCATCAAATGGTGGAATACTTCATCAATTTTCGATGGAGAGTCCAACATCGGACGGTAGCAATCTAACCGCCGCTAGCATAAGCTTGCGGATGACGAAATATTTTTCTGAGGCTTCCGCAAAGACCAAGAATATTGGGTGAATGCATATTGCCGTATTCTCTTCATTGAAAGCGTATCAGAAAACGCCATTTGGCATTCCCCCAAATCAGTAGACAAATATGATGTCAAAACTGAAATGGAGAATTGCAAATGCAACGAGCGAAATATGCCCCCGAGTTCAAAGACGAGGCTGTCAAACAAGTCATCGATAAAGGCCACTCAGTTGTCGATGTAGCCAAGCGACTAGGCATTGCTGAAGGTGTTCTGTACACGTGGGTCAGCAAGTTCAAGAAGGCGGACGAACCTCAGTCCAGTGATCTCAAGTTGATGCAAGCCGAGATGGCCAAGCTCAAGGCTGAGCTAAGACGCACTACCGAGGAGCGCGATATCCTAAAAAAGGCCGCCGCGTACTTTGCAAAACAGTCCGGGTGAAGTACGCATTCATTCAAGCCCACCGATCAGAATTCAAACTCACCAGTATGTGCCGTGTTCTCAAGGTTCACCGCAACGGCTTTTACGCTTGGCTACATGAGCCGTTGTCGCCAAGGGCAAAAGCCAATGAGGTGTTGACGGCAAAGATCAAGGAGTTCTACGACCAGAGCATGGGCATCTACGGCAGTCCGCGCATCTTCTGTGATTTGCGCGAAGCTGGCGTAGCTTGCAGTGAAAACCGTGTGGCGCGGTTGATGCGTGCCGCTCAGATCAAGTCCGTACGGGGCTACAAGCGCCCAAGATACAAAGTGGGCAAGCCAGCAGTTGTTGCGCCTAATCAGTTGCAACGCCAGTTCCAACACGACGAGCCTGACCATGCTTGGGTGACCGATATCACGTACATCCGTACGCATGAGGGTTGGTTGTATTTGGCGGCTGTACTAGATTTGCACTCGCGTGCGGTGGTGGGCTGGAGCATGGGGCCACGCATGCAAACGAGCTTGGTGTTGGACGCACTGACGATGGCGGTGTGGCGCAGACGACCTAAAGACTCAGTGATCATCCATTCGGACCAAGGTAGCCAATTTGGCAGCGACGAGTTCAGTCGTTGGTGCAAAGACAACCGATTGAGCCCGAGCATGAGTCGGCGTGGCAACTGCTGGGATAACGCAGTGGCTGAGTCGTTCTTCAGTAATTTGAAGAGCGAGCAAATCAAGAAGCGGATTTACCAAACCCGGGCTGAAGCCAAGTCAGACATCTTCGATTACATCGAGGGTTTCTACAATCGTGTACGGCGCCACAAGCATCTCGATCAACTCAGCCCCCTTGAGTTCGAGCGGCAGCGTCAAACTGCGCTATGAAAAATGTCTAGAGGTTTGGGGGAATGCCAGATAGCAATCCCTCTTTTGCATTAAGTAAACATATTTGATCTAACCAAAAACTAAATTCTTTTCCCGCTAATTGAGATGAAACATCTTGAAACGCGTTTACTGATACTGTAAATAAGTCAGCTTCTTTCTTTTTTACAAATAGCGTTACTTGTAAAGTCGTGATGCTCCCACTGAAATATTCATGGCCTTTAGTGATCCACCATTCTTTGAAATTCAAATCTTCTAGCGGGCCGAATATTCGAAAAGTTTCATAAGCTGCCTTAGATGTAAATATTCCTGTCCTGCAACTTTGAGTGAACTCTTTAGAAAGTTTAAGGCATCGCCACCAAGCTTCTAAATACGTGCCATGTATGAATGGCTCTGTAAATTCCGATCGCAACCTACCTGTAGCGATCAATGGAATCAAATTTTGAGCGCCTTTACACCAATCTAATCTCTGCAATTTCATTTTTTCGCCCCCTACTGAAAAAAAGAATTCCCGAGAGAGAAATTTATCTAACCTATATCTATCGCGTCAATCCTGACCGATGCTTAAATCTTTTTTACTACCTGGAGTTTTTATGAATCAAGACAATAGCCAGCTAAATCTAAATGGTGTCAATGGGACACCAGTTAACCAGCCACCGCCAGCTCCTCTCATAGACGAGTTGGCTTTTGGCCTGCTCATTAACCGGACTTTGGGAGGGTCCGATAGCCGCCGTCCTAGCGACAAGAGCGCAAATGAAGTCCAAGTGGATATGGTTTTAGGGCAAGCTCAAAACCTATCAAAGATGAACGACCAGTATATTGAAACCTACGTGGTTCGGGGAACCAAGGAACTTTATGGACTATTAGGAGCCATCTATAGCTATGCCCTCCAGATAAACGAATCTCCCCTTCGTGACCATATCCTTCAACGCATGCGTGAACGCTTGGAGGAAGAGCATGAGATCAAGACTCAGATCAATACACCGTGGATAACGACTGTTCTGCGATTCATACTTCCAACGGACCGTCAAACTGCATACTCGAATTCAAAAGTATTACAAGTGGCCCATGACGAGAACTTAACTGCCCTGGAACTACCTAATTACATCAAGGAACGCGGCGGCATTTCCAAGATCACGGGTACTAAAGAAATGGAGGAATCCAATAAAAGTATCAAAGAGCACAAAGAAAGAAGCTAAAAACTCAGATGCTTAAAAAGATCCTACAAGCCAATGCCAAAGCAGCAAGCACCATCGTACAAGTTGACGACAAGTTTGTACTCAATACGGTAGCAGAAGGTAAAAAGGCAGGCACCTTCGAGTTTGCGGTCTGCGTGAATCCTATTGGCAATGAACGACGAGTAGTCAGATTCTTCAAAGTCAACCAAACCACTGAATCTCAACTACTCAACTTAATCGCTGAGGCCAGCGTTTCTGACGACTTGGAGGCTATGCAAGGCAAGCTGGATATGCTGCGTGAAAAGCTTGGCATCACATCAGGTTGGGGCATGAAGCCTGGCGATAAGGGCTACCAACCTGGCGGCTTGCCTGCAATCAATGGCGCTGTTCAACCCGACGTACTACCAACTGCGTCACTTAACACGAACGTGGGTACTTTCACGATTCAGCAGCCCGCCTAACCAAGCGATTCAACCTCAATACCTAGACCTGTAGGTCTAGGTAGTTTGTGAAAGGAAATGAAAATGAAAGATTTATTTGAAAAAATTCCAAAGGGATCGATCCTGCTTTGGAATGTTGACGAAGATAAGGATTTACCTAAAAAAAAGGAAATGACCAGGTTATTGGGTACTGAGGACTTTACCTATTACAAATCACGTGGTCATCACCAAAATTACATCCGATCACTAGCAAGATTAAAGGACTTTCTAGCGGAAGATCTGATACAAGATCACCGCGGGTATTGGTCGGAAGTACATACATCTCATTTTTTGTTTACCGCACAAGAGATTGAGTCAAACAGTTTCTTTATTCTCAAATACTCGACCAAGTGTCTTGGTTCGTATTTTGTAGATAAAGGTGACATCGACAATTTAAATCAACTACTGCGTCGATCTGAGCAAGTTCGAAGAATTGCCCTTGAAATCAAAGATTGGCCAAACAGAATTGAGCGGCATAAGGCAGAGATCAAAAGAGATGGGATCGAAGACAGTTTTATCAAAAACTTTCAGGCTCAACGACTGACTGAAATAACTAACGGTTATGGCAAGCAAGCCACTGATCATGCCAGGTCCAAATTACAAGAATGGCATGACCTGCACTATTGGAAAAACAAAAAGTCAAAGCAAACAGTTAATGCACAGCAAGATGATGCGGTCACTGTTTGATTTTTTCAAGATTTTCAATTGATCGTCTAAAAGCCACAGTCACAACCTTTTTCGGTTGACTGCCCAACTACTCAGAAAACAAACTATGTAAAACATTGAGTGAGATAGCCATGGTCCGAGCATTACAACCTGATTCCCAA
>Ga0207955_1000550_pt1 | contig 10566 bp, 7 predicted proteins | sample CryBogCBE29Jun09_FD_184563 | JGI IMG/M metagenome (GOLD analysis project Ga0207955, IMG submission 184563) | Freshwater microbial communities from Crystal Bog, Wisconsin, USA - CBE29Jun09 (SPAdes) (version 2) | ecosystem: Environmental > Aquatic > Freshwater > Lake | place: Crystal Bog... | reverse complement strand
ATCCAATATCGTACCCAAGGGTGATGTTGGCATTACGGGTGCCGATGAGTTGCCCCCCGTTGGTAACTGTCAGGCTGTTACCGCTCCCATAATAACCGATCCTAAGCCGTCCAGCATTCGTCATGGAGGAACCGCTGCCTGTTATTAGAACTGAATTGTTTGTCGAGGTATTGGAGTCTCCAAGCGTCGTGGCGACTGAAAGAGGACCATCAGTGGTACCGTTCGTCTCAATGATCCCGGCGGCCAAAACCGAACCTCCATTAGAGATCACGAGACTGTTTTGGGAGCCAAGTACTCCAAGATCAATGAATCCGGAATTGCTCCAGAGCGAGTTGAATCCAGTGACCGTCACCGTGTTGTTGAAGAAACTGGTGGCATTCGCAATCACAGCATTGGAATCACTCACCTCACCTCCCGAGGAGATGGTCAGACTGTTGCCACTGCTGGGTGCATTCAGACCATTCGCTTGGGAACCGATGGTGAGATTTCCAGAATTGCTCCAGTAGGATCCGGCTCCCGTAACTGTAACGCTACAGTTCGACCATCCGCTGATTGCCGAAATAAGACCGCTGGAGCTAATCACTCCACCACCGTTGCTGATGGTTAGTTGAGCTGCATTCCCGCAATTCCCTACTGTGAGGGAACTCGCATTGCTCCAGAGAGAATTCGATCCAGTGACTGTTGCCCCATTACCATCACCGTGATATCCAATCGTCCCGGCCAGATCAGTGACAGTACCAGCGCCGGAGATGACAAGATTGTTGCTACTTCCCGAGTAACCCACATAGAAGGAGCTGCTATTGCTCCAGGTTCCACTCGTCGAGACTGCCACTGAATTGCTTGAGGAACCATTGGTGTAACCGATGTAGCCGTTGGAGTCAGAGACGAGACCTCCATCGCTGATGTGCATCTGGTTGCCGGTATTGGATCCCCAGCCGACCTCCAACCATCCCGTCACGTTGAGTTGGGAGTTCGAACCAGTAACCGTAACCGTATTGCTATTGGCACCGTGATTTTCACCGATCGCCAGCCAGTTTGTTGAACCGGATAAAACGACGCGTCCTCCATTGGAAATAGTCAGCGAGTTTCCACTCCCGAAGTTGCCAATCATAACCTCGCCCGAGTTACTCCAAAGAGAGTTGGCGCCTGACACCACAACACTGTTATTGGAGGATTGATAATAGGTTCCAATATACCCGTCTTGATTGATCACAACGGCACCATTGGAAATCATCAAACTGTTACCACCTCCTGCAAAACCCACGTAAAGATCTAGACTATTAATCCATGAGGAGTTGGAACCCGTCACAAGGACCGAGTTGTTGGATGATGGTTGATCGGCACCAATAATTCCACCGGCTCCATCACTTCCACCCGAGACTTTTGCGCCGTTAGAGATCACCATCCTGTTTCCACTGCCGTCGAAACCCACCGCAATATCACCCGCATTGGTCCAGACTGAGTTGGTTCCGGTGACCTGCACCGAGTTATTGGAGGAGGTAGAATAATTTCCGAGAATTCCATATTCACCGACTACCACTCCCCCATTGGTAATTGTCATGCTGTTGCTGGCACCATAATGACCAACATAGAGATCAACTGAGTTGGAGAGCAGCGTATTTGTGTTGGCAACTATTAGTTGGTTGTTGGACGAGTTTGTTTCCAAACCAATGGTGGTATTGGAATAAATATATGTTACATTAGTGATGGAGTAGGTCACAGGAGTTGAATTGCTGCCTATCACCAAATTGATCCAAGCAGGATTGGTATTGGTGCTCGGTGAGTTTGAAAGAGTATAAACATAGGTTAAATCTGCAGTCGCAATGTGAGGATTTACGGTATTGCTTGATTGTTGATAATTTAATAGTAAATAATTATTTGTACTATTAATTGATAAGCTTCCGTAATTTTGACGCACTGGACCTAACACATTAGTGCCAGAGTAGTTGTTTTGAGATGAATAATTTAATGAAGAATTCAGTGGATCGATAAAGTAGAGTGTTCCATTGTTGGAACTTGAATTCCAAGAAATCCCGTTCAAAAGAATACAATGTCCACCACCGTTAATGTATGTTATAATACCCAATACCGCCTCGTTAGTATTGCTGATTGCATTTGACAATGTAACTACTGAATTGGAATAAGAATTCAATGGGATCTGATTTACTGAGATATCGGAGTAAAAACCCTGTCTTAAAAGATAAACTTTAGTGCCATTAACATTATTAGTACCTGAGGTCCCTCCGGAGGATGCTTGGGATGCCGGCTCTGTACCAAATAAATTTATCAATGTCTGATCTGTACGGATCCAGTTTTGATAGGAGTTGGTTGTGCCTTGGGTGCTACTGATATTGGTCCCCCCGGTAAGATTTGTCCCATAAAGGGAAGGATTGATATTCTGAAGATACGTAAGGCCATTCACCGTGGAGGATGGAACACATGCCTCGTTGCCTACAAAATTGTTGTAAGTATCAAGTGAGTGCTGATCAAGCCAACCATAAAGAACAACGGGATTACTCACAGGTTGGGATTTTACGTTCACTGCCAAAGCAAACAGAATCACCAAAGTTTTGAGTCTGGAGAATCTCAACGATCGTCGATGACGAGAGATCCAGTGCATGAAATTTGATCTCTGAGCAGAGAGCATACCACCAGAAAGCCGCGCTATCGCAAGCATGATTCTGATAAACATAGTTTTAGAAAATGCATAGAAATATTAGCTATCTTGTAAGAGTAAGCGTTTTTTTTTATTCGGTGCGCACCCCCTTGTCACACCATTATTTTCAGCTGGGGGCGAGCACTTGAGGGAAAGGAGAAAGATATCCGTAGGACCTTAATGCGGGAACAATTATGTTAAATACTCGTCTCTAAGTTTAAGGCAATCCGGTGAAAATTAAGTCCTGCATCGCTCTCTCCCTGATTGCTCTCTGTCCGGCGTTGCAGTCGCAGAATCTGATCCAGAACAATGATTTCGGCATCCAGAATCCGGTTGTCCCGACTTCACCCTCCACCTACAGGATATATCCCGTAAGCCCGGAAAGATCGGATGCGTTTGTAAAGGCAGACCAAGTCAGAAGGGTGGGTGTTGCTTGTGACGTTGAGATCCAATACAGGAAAAGCACGCCCGCAAAAAAAAGTGATAGGACATTCGATTGTTTCATTAACCAGGGTTTTTATTCCCTAATATGGAAAAATATTATTTTTTATCTGTCTAAATGTCTGCCTGTCACCAGAAAAACACAATTTAGCGTAACGTAAAAAAAAAAATCACGCCACTTTGTTCTTGGAGAACTTTGCCCTCGGAACCGGAGCATTTATAATAATAATCTGGTAAAAAAATTATCACAAAAAAATGACAAAACAATTGGAAGGCAAGATCGCGGTTGTCACGGGAGCCTCTGAGGGAGGTATCGGTCATGCCTGTGCGCTTGCGATGCTAAAAGCGGGTGCACGCGTGGTGCCAATCGCCCGTAACCTGGACAAGCTGAAGGCTACCTATGCTGACTACCGAGATGCCGTTATGCCAATGGCTGCTGACCTTCTCAAGAAAGAAGATCGGGAGACACTTGTAGAAAGAATTTTAGAGAAAACGGGACAGATCGATATTTTTCACGCCAATGCAGGGATGTATGTCGGAGGCAATCTAGACGAGAATGATCCTGAACAGATCGAGAATGTTTTAACCCTGAATATCCTCGGGGTGATTACGCCTGTCAGGGCGGTACTGCCTCATATGATGAACCGACAAACAGGGGATATAGTCGTCACTGGATCCATTGCGGGAGATGGATATAATCCTTACCATGAACCGGTGTACGGGCCTTCCAAAACAGCGGTGGAACAATTCGTCAAGCTTACGCGTCGCCAAGTGTGCAGACATGGTATTCGCGTGAGCGCAATCTCGCCTGGACCTACCAAAACCCCGCTTGTGTCAGGTTGGGATCCAGAAAGGCTTAAAAATGCCGAAGCAGCCGGAGAGTTCATCTCTCCTGAGGAGGTGGCTGATGCATTGATGTACGGACTCACGCTACCTCGACATATTGCCATCCCGAGAATGGTCATCACGCCTAAGGCGTTCGATCTTCTCTAGCAGGACAAGCATCTAATATTATGAGTGTGAGCTTTTTGAATCATGGAAATTCATTTAGCGAGCGAATCCTTTGATTTCCCCGTTTTCATCGTGGGTTGCATAACGGGGACGAACCCGCCGTTACAATGAAATTTTAGGTGGTTTGATTCCCAATTTTAGCTTCAATTCGGCTACTCTATTGGAGCACTGACTGCCATGTTTCATAACCTCCCCCATTTCAGCAACCGACTCGCCGAAGCAAACTCCATTTATTGCATGCTTGTCCGATCAGGAACAAGCAGGGTGCTACTGCTGGATGGTTCGGAAATTCGATCGGGCAAGGCTGGCCACGACCAGATCCGTAGCATCATGCTTGGATCAGATGGTCATGGAGGCTTCGGAGGAATGACCTCTCAAGACAACAAGGTCGCACTAGTCTGGCCTGCAAATTGCGATGGCTCCTTCCGATTCAAGTTCCTTCAGGTTGTTGCGGAAAGCGGCGCCGTGCTTCCGATGGAATGCTCCAATGCAGCCTCCGCATCTGCCTTGATGGCTCAATTGAGCGGGCAAGACTCTCCACGGTCTACATGGAAGGCTACAAATCTCTCGACCGGCCAAAGAATGGAGCTCCGCCCAGGCTCCAGGGAAAAAATCGCTAAGACATGGAAAATCCGTTTTCTGGCTGCACGAGACTCCCACCGGGCACTCCAGGGTCTAGGTAAAGGCACCTCCGTACGAATCAACGGAAAAAAAGTTGAAATCACACCGGTGCTCTTGGGAAACCTCTTCCTCTTTACTAACGTCGCCCCCGAGTTACTGGACAAAGAATCGTCAACCCTGATCGCAAGGGAAGGAATGAAAGCTGCAACAAAGGCCGGGTGGATCCCACCAAAAGACTATCACCCCAAGGTCATCCCTTATCGGGTCATATCCGACGGCGCACAGCGTGCGGTTGAGACAGCTAGCTACTATCACGGAGAACTCCATCGCTCTATGCCCGGTTCGGCCGCGATGGCACTAGCCAGCTTTCTGGAAATACGCAGGGGGAATACAGGTGGCAGCCAGCCACAGTGGAACGTCCGGCACACCTCCGGATCTTTTGAGGTCACACTTGGTATGGATACATCGACAAAATTCAGGAAAGTTTCTTGGTCCGAGTTCACAACGCCAGTTCGACTGCTTGGATGGGGCGTGGCACTGCTTGATTCTCGCAAATGATCATGCGGAACCGATCAAACTTTACCAAAGCAAGCAATACGCCATGCTCAACCAACATTACGTAGCCTATCCGGGTGAATTCACCCGGGTGCTTGAGAATGCACGGAGATTTGTCCGTGAATGGTTGCCTCATCATGGCAAGATCCTCGACGTCGGCTCGGGACGCCAATACATCAGTCGCTTACTGGATGAATTACAAAGGGATGTAACGGTGCTCTCTGTGGAACCGGACCAGAGACTCTCCGACATTAGTCTCTTGGCAGCCAACTCATTGACACATGCCCAATGCGTTCCGCTCTGCATGCGCCTAGACCAGTTGCCGGCATGCAGGACTTTCGATGCCATTATTGTTCACCGCGCAATACATGAGGTCGCTCCCGCACGGGAGCGTCCAGGCGTTCTGGCAGATGCCATCGAGAAGTTCCTCAAGCCTGGAGGGACGATTATCCTCAGTGACCCATTCTTTACTACTGACAAAGAGGACCAAGTTGCACACGCACAGAGGATCATGCGGGAGCTTATTGGTCATACACACGATTATGCGGAGCTTGCACCCCCTGAGACCCTCACAAGCTTCTTGAGTGAAAGATTCCAAACCGTCCTTTTGGAGGAGACAGAAGACGAACTTAGCGAGGCAACGGGCGGCCTACTGAGAACTTACTGGCTAATGGCCCGATAGAACCCTAGACCAAACAATTAATAACTTAGATTATGTGCGGAATTGCGGCGGTTGTATTTGATGAAACTCGTGGACGCGATCATGTTGAAGCCATCCTCTCTAGGATGTGCAGGGCCCAAAAAAGCCGTGGACCCGATGGGACTTACATATGGACCGATGGCCGTGTAGGGCTGGGAATGGTGCGACTTGCCATCGTAGGCTCCGAGTCGCGAGGCAGGCAGCCGATTGAAAGTCCTTCCGGGGGTCGCCTGATCTTCAACGGGGAGCTTTATAGTCCTGATAAGGTGATGTCGTCTCTGGGCGGTTCTTTCCCAGAAAATGAATGCGATGGAGCGGCTCTTCTTCGCCTCCTCGAACAGCGTGGTCTCGAGGGACTCAGTGATGTCAGTGCGATGTTCTCCCTCGCACTCCACCAGACATGTGATGATTCTGTTCTTCTGGCGCGGGATGCCAGGGGACAGAAACCTCTCTACCGCACGCGTATCAGTGGTGAGTCGGGTAGAGGATGGGCATTTGCATCAACCATAGCGGCACTGCATGCGGTCGCCGGACCATTCTCGGTGAGGCCGGAGGCGATGCAGGAGTGCTTGATTTTTAAAAGCGTGGGAGGAACCGCTTCAGCATTTGCCGAAATCGATCAAATCCCTCCCGGAGGATGGATGAGAATCGCCAGAGATGGTGCAATCAGGGAAGGTCGCTGGTTCACCTCTCAACCTCCTGGCACTCAACAGGGTGACACCGACCGTGTCAGGGAACTACTTTCGGAGGCAATTCGGGTGAGATTGCCGAGCCAATTGCGCTCTTCAATTTTTCTCTCGGGTGGCCTTGATTCAAGTATTGTCGCTGCGGTGGCTGCCCGAGCCGACGAGGCACCGACACCCCATGTCCTGACGATTGGTTATGATGTGGGTGGCTGGCAGGACGAGCACTCTCTTGCGGTACAACTTGCTGAGGAACTCGGCCTCCAGCATCAATCCCTTACCGTCAAATCGGATGATGTTCCCAGCCTCCTGAGGGACACCGCCGTTGCCCTTGAGGATCCGAATCATGACCCGGTAGTCGTTCCGACACTGCTTCTTGCGCAAGCTGCCTCCCGAGAGACCAAGGTCGTGCTCACGGGTGACGGATCGGACGAATTCTGGGGGGGGTATGCCCGCTTTGACGATCCCCCTCGCTCACTGGAAGCTTATTTAAAACGGACAATGGTTTTTCACCCTGAAGAACTGGGACTGAGCAGCTACCCCTCAAGTTACCTGAGCGGAATAGAGATCCCTTCAGAAAGTTCCATGGACTCGCTTGACCGAATCATGAGACTCGAGACCGCGAACAGGTTAAGAAATTACCATCTCTCAAGAATCGACAAGCTGACCATGGCCTCGGGCCTCGAGGCACGCTCTCCATTTCTAGACCTGAAGGTTACGGGATACGCCGAATCGCTTCCCGCAACAGAGAAACGCCCCGAGAATCGAGCAAAGGGTCTCTTGGTAGATGCCTTCCGTCCATTATTACCCCGTTGGCTCATCGAAAGAAAAAAACAACCTTTCACCGTACCCATCGAATCGTGGCTGGAGAGTTCACTCCGCGACTTTGCCCGAGATATCTTGGGCAGATCCGCCTTTGTCACCGACCTAGCTGATCCAGCCCCACTGTTTGCGGGCCTCTCCGCACAAGAAACCGCTACTCCCAGCGCCCAGCGTCTCTGGTCTCTTCTCCACCTTGAGATATGGCACAGGGAATTCGCAAGCCGGATGGAAAAAGCCCCATGAACGACCCCCTTTCCGAAGAACTGCTCGCCTGCGGTCTGGTTGATACGCACTACCACGTTGGCCCGGAGTTTCTCAACCGCCGCTATGATGTCTCGTCACTTGCTGAGGCCGCTAAGCGCCATGACATCACGCTGGTGCTCAAGAACCATACTTATCCCACTACACCTCTAGCATCGCTGGCCCGAGAGCGTTTTGAAGTTCGATTTTTGGGAAGCGTCGTGCTGAACCGGTATGTCGGTGGCCTGAACCCCGATGCAGTGTATGGCGCGGCTTCGGGAAACCGCTCGAAAGTTTCAGATGTCAGTATCGACCCATCCTTTGTGGTCTACATGCCAACCGTGCATGCCGCCTCGCATCTCCGCGTTCTGGGTCATGCCTTTGACACTAGATGGTCTTGCGGACACACAATGGATGCTCATGCCAATGATTCTGGTGAACCAGTGCAGGTTTTCGACACAGAAGGCGAACCTGCTCCGACATTAAGGGAAGTCCTCAAGGCTATCGCAGAGACAAATTCAGTTCTGGCAACGGGTCATCTTAGCGCCATGGAAATCATGAAACTGGTACCGATGGCTCTGGATCTTGGAGTGCCGCGCATCCTTCTGACTCATCCCCATTATCCCTCTGTCGAACTTTCGGATGAGCAACTGATCGACCTGACAAGCGATCCAAGGGTCTTTATCGAGCACTGCCTCGCCATCCACACGATTGAGAAGGTTCCGCTGAGTCGTTTTGCCAATTCGATCCGTGCCACTGGAACAGCTCAGGTAGTCCTGGCGACGGACTTTGGACAGATCCATAGCGAACCGATCCCCGAAGGCACATTGAGTTTTGCGAGAAATCTTTCCAGAGAACTGGGTGACTCCGTTGACCGGGAGAAATTCCTAGCCATGTTCAGTACCAATGGAGCTAGAGCCTTGGGGTTGAACGGATCATGAGTTCCTCTGTTTCACTTGGTTCAACGATGGTTCCACTGAACGGAGAGACTCTTCGGGGACTTAAAGTAGGTATTGTCGGCGCAAGCGTGGCAGGCCTCTCCCTTGCATGGTTCCTCCTAAGGAAGGGCGCGACCGTCAGGGTATTTGAACGATCGCGCGCACGACTTGAAGAACGCGGTGGTGGAATCGCGCTGGACCCAGAAATCATTCCCTTGCTTGATTCCTTTCGCTATCAGGATCTCCGGAAGCGAATCGTCGTCGACACACAAGGACGGATTCTTTGGGACAAGGCATTAAGGAAATGTACGACCGCCTGGTCGGAGATCTATAGCACCCTTCAAAATCATGTTCCTGAATCAGTTGTCTCACGCGGCAGTGCCGTAACAGGATGCGAAAGCGTAAAAGAGGAAGCCATCCTGCGTTTTGAGAGTGGGAATGAGGAGGGGTTTGATCTCGTAGTGGGTGCTGACGGTGTGGGTTCTGTTGTGAGGCATGCGGTTGATCCCGAATTCAATCCCCGTTATCTAGGCTATGTTGCCCTGCGCGGTCACCTTGATGAGGCATCGCTTCCCGCTGGTTGTGAACAACTCCGCCAACTCGCAGACTCTCCGGCAATCGTCAATTGCTACGGCAGGGGAACCCACATGGTGGCATACTGGATTCCTGGACAATCAGGGAGGGCCCTCAATTGGATGTGGTATCGCAATGTCGGTGAGAAGGAGCTTTCGAAATTCCTTACAGATGCTTTTGGGAACTCCCATCATTGGTCAGTGCCTCCAGGCATGCTGGATAAGTCGCGCTGCAATAAACTAATGGACGAGATCAGTGCAATTTTTCCCCCGGAATTCTCTTTGATCGCCCGTGCTACCGAGAACCTTAGTCTTCAGGCGATCTACAGTGGAGTAGCAGAACAGTTTAGCCGTGGCCGGATCGCACTGGTAGGCGATGCAGCTCACATTGCCGTGCCTCATATCGGAGCAGGCACGTCGTATGCGATTCAGGATGCCCTATCACTGTCACAGGCCCTGACTTCCGAAAACATCAATGAGACGCTTGCCTCCTGGGCAGTGGGGCGTCGGAAGGCGACCAATAAAAGCCTCGAGGTAGCAAGAAGGTTGGGACATGCACTTCAGCATGAACATCACGAGTGGAAAACCTGGTCGCCAAGTGACTTTGAAGCATGGTGGGAGAAGATCGCCGGCGACCAGGGTCTATACTTTGATATCCATGGCACGGCTCAGAATTCCCCAAAAAAATCCTGACGAACGATGAATAAGATCGCGCTTGAAGAACATTTTTCGACGCCGGAATTGTACCGGAGGTTTGCCCCCAAGCCCCCAAGAAGCAAAGAAGAGGTCCAGCGACGCCTCGCAGACTTTGATCAACTCCGACTAGAATCAATGGATCAGGCGGGAATTGAGATGGCTGTATTGTCCGCGACTAATCCCGGCGTTCAGGCCGAAAGGGATCTTGATACGGCTACCAGGTTGGCCCGTGAAACCAACGATCTGCTTGCCGAGGAAATCAGGAAGCGCCCTCTGCGCTATGCGGGCTTTGCCCATCTACCGACACATGAAGGAGTCGCCGCCGCCGCTGAGTTGGATCGGTGCATCAACGAACTTGGATTCAAAGGGGCCATGATCAACGGGCAAACCAACGGCCAATATCTCGACGAAGAGATCTACTTTCCTTTTTGGGAGAGAGTCCAAGAGCTTGATGTTCCCATCTATCTCCACCCCGGGATGCTACACGACCAACCATCGATGTTTGCGGGGCATCCCGAACTTGACGGACCACTCTGGTCTTGGACTGCTGATACGGGAGCTCATGCCCTGCGATTGATTTTCTCCGGAACTTTTATTCGGTTTCCCAAGCTAAGGATCATTTTGGGCCACA
>Ga0207955_1000548_pt1 | contig 10618 bp, 6 predicted proteins | sample CryBogCBE29Jun09_FD_184563 | JGI IMG/M metagenome (GOLD analysis project Ga0207955, IMG submission 184563) | Freshwater microbial communities from Crystal Bog, Wisconsin, USA - CBE29Jun09 (SPAdes) (version 2) | ecosystem: Environmental > Aquatic > Freshwater > Lake | place: Crystal Bog... | reverse complement strand
CACCTCCAACATCTCCGACAATCATATCGTCGCCTCCATGGTCCGATTCAGGAATGGTGTTCCGGATCGTGAGAGTTATCGCCGTTATCGCATCACTACGACCAAGGGTCAGAACGACTTTGCCAGCATGGCCGAGGTCATCCGGCGCCGCTACAAGCGCATCCTGAGCGAAGTTGCCAAGAATGACCGTGAGTTGGCCGACACGCAGGAACTGCCCGCCGAGGTTCTTGAACGACGCGCCCGTTCCTCTGGTGGTGAGAATCCCCTACCCGACCTGATCATCGTGGATGGGGGAAAGGGACAATTAGGCATGGCTTGCCGGGAGCTCCAGACGCTCGGGCTTCATGACCAGACCGTGATTGGTCTTGCCAAGGAGTTCGAGGAGATCTACCGACCGGGTGAGAGTGACCCCGTACGCTTGGACAAGGACTCCGGGGCCCTCAAGTTGCTCCAGCGCATACGTGACGAAGCGCATAGGGTAGCTAATGGCTACAACGAGTTACTCTTGCGCCGCCGGATCACCGAGAGCGCCCTCGACGACATTCCAGGTGTCAGTGAAGCGCGGAAAAGGGCCTTGCTTGCGAAGTTCGGGAGTATTACTCGCATCAGGAAGGCCTCCGTGGAAGATTTGGCTAAAACCTCGGGCATCAGTCCAGCACTTGCCACCCTGATCCTTGAGCAGATCAAATCCTCTAAAATAAAGACAACAGTGACTAAGACAACTCAAAGCTCACCAGAACTTAAATCGAGAAGTGAGAGCTACACAACTTGGGTAAAAAGCTAAAACAGCCGAGTCCGCCCACGACACAAAAGTAATTGAACCGACATGGTGGATCGTTGGGATTAGCGCCGATGGGAGAAAAATCAATATTGCCACGCTTCAGAACAAACCTCTCCCCGATTTCTATTATGCGCTACAACTCCCAAACGCAGAGGCTGATCCAGTTCCCAAACCTCAGACCAAAAGAATAATCTAGAAATTTTCAGTTATTGAGTTTTACGGGATAACTCTTTGTTTCCTGAAAGGTTTCCAAGGTTGCTGAGGCAAGATCATCCATGCAAAGATTCATTCCCTCGGTGTAGGCAACTATAAAACCATACGGCATACAAACTGCTTTTTTTTTCACTAGCATAAATCTTCAAGGAATCTGGCTGTAAAGTCGTCGGGAAATTAAAGTACTGAACATAAGTGGGGCTTACAGACCCTTTGACTTGCGAAATTGCAGCCTCTTTTTTTTCCAAAATAACGAGATCTGAGCCTTGTATCATCTGGTTAGTGGGAGCGGAGGCAAAAGCTGGAACTTTGACACCGATCAAGACTCCCTGTGAAAACCTGTTTGCCTTTTTAGAGGATATAAAAACACGCTTTGGGAAAAAGTTAACTTGTTCGCCTAATTTTTCTAACTCGGTATTTAAAATCTCTGAAAGGGAAGATTTTTGTACAAAAGAGGCTTTGTGTGATAAAATTATACAACTTAAGTATTCAAAAAAACAAACAAGAGCAAAACCTGCAATCATCACAGGCAGGAGATGATTTAGGAGGAAAAAATAGCTGCCTTTTTGTGATTGGGAGGGAATATTTGACTTCAATAGCCTTGGTGGATTTTTTTTGTCTCTATAAGTTCCACCTTCATCCACCTATCGGTGTCTAAAGTAAGATAGTTAGGAATATTCACGCGGAATGTTACCAATCATCTGCTAGAACTTTATCAAGTCGCCATTGCAATCTTTCTTTGGACTTGGGGCTTTTTCAGAAAGTCTTTTAAAGTTAAAAAATGAAATGAGAGATCATTATCTACCTCCTTCCGATTTCTAATTTAAAAAATGATTTGATATGTCAGCGATGCTTATTATGCAATTTTGCGACGAGCTAAGAAGAGCAAAGCCAAAAAACCAAATCCAAAGAGAGAGTAGGTAGAGGGTTCGGGGACAGCGACCACTTGAAGTTGGAAACCGTTTAGGATGGTGGATTGACCGGAAAGGCTCGTATCGGTAACCGTTAAATTACCACTGGCATCAGTCTGGGCAATAAACTGGGAATAAGCATTACCATTACCATTATTGATATTAGCACTAGCACCAGAATTAATGGTGGTTCCACTGATGAGGGTGCCTTTAGTGACTGTCCAGGAACCTCCAGTAGTAGTAGGATATGTTGCATAGCCCACAAATGTATAATTTTGGCTGGCAAGGAGTCCTGTAAGCGTAATGGTAAAGACTCCGCCTGAATTCTGATAAGGTTGGGAGTTAAAAAGAAATCCTGGATTACCGCCACTTATTGTTCTTACACCAGTTCCCATGCTGTTGGCTACAGTCAGATACGCGGTAGTAGTTGAGTCAGAATTATTATAAAGATTAACATTGTAGGGAGTGCTCGAGACATACGGAAACTCATTCCAGTAGTCCGAGGCGGTTCCAAGAACGGCTTGACCGCTTTCTAGATAAACGCCGTTGACGCCACCATTCGCTGTTGTAGCGCCAATTTTCACGTCGATCACTTGAGCCTGAAGAGCTGTAGTCAAAGTCAAGACGCTGATACCAATAACTGCTAGTTTTGTTGTTGTTCGGGAGGAGTTCATAAAGATTCTTATAAATCTGGGGAAGAATGTCCGATATAGACAAATTTCGTAATCGCTCGCTTTTTTTTGTTGGGGATCTCATCCGGATCCAGACAACCCTTTTCTCAAAATAGCAATTTATTCCTGTCTGAAAGGGGCATGCTGGTATTCCAGAAATAGGGTGGTTGCAAATTCATCGTTCTTTGTCCAACCCAGATACAAGGCATTACTTTGCCGTGATACTGAGCTTATTGGCATCATTCTCTGCAACCATTCTTTAAAAAGGAGTTGCCAAATAAAACCGAGTCTCCGTCTGTCAGAATTCAAACTGACCACCTCAGTTAAGCAACCTGCCTTCGCAAGAAAACTAGGACTCTTTAAAGCGCTGATGAATTTATCATCTCCGAGAAGAGAGGATTCATTGCCTCATACCAGAGGTCGTAGCCATGAGCGTTTGGATGAAGTCCGTCGAGCATGACTCCCTTGGCGATCTTCCCATTACCATCCAGAAAGACAGGGCCAACATCCAGATAACGGACATTCTTGCCATCATCGAGTTTGGAGATGATTCGATTGATTTCAGCAATCTTGTCATTCAGGGGGGGATCTCCGGATCTCTCCCTAGGCAAGAGGCCAATGAGCAGGATCCTACTCTGCGGAAGTTCCCTGCGGAGCAGTTCGACAATCTTTGTGATGCCAGCGGCTGCCCACTCGGGCTTTTCATCTCGGCACTGACCGATGTTGTTGGTTCCAATCTGGAGGACAACTAGCTTGGGATGGATCCCCTTCAACTCACCGTTGGTTAAGCGCCAGATCACATCCTCCGTGCGCTCACCATTGACCCCGAAGTTGGCTGGCTTGTATGGGGCATAGTTGAGCCAACTCCATTCACCGACTCTGGGCCATCCGTCTGTGATGGAGTCACCGATGAAGAGAACACCAATGTCACCCTGATTGATCCGATTCATGAATTGATCGTGACGCTTCGGATTTCTGGGAGTTTCCGTGCAGGTGATGGCCGTCAGCGGCGTGCGGGGAAGCGGAGTAGGCGAGGGCGCTGATGTCGAAGAAAACGATGAGGATGCCGGATTGCTTGTCTGAGCCACTGCAAAAGCGGAAGTGGAGAGCAACAGGAAAGAGAAGCAACGGAGAGGCTTTATCATCGTGAGGGGTAAAGGATTAAAGACTACAAACTCATTGGAGGATTTTCAAGGCGTGTAACTTTGAACCTTTTTCTTGCCAATAAAGAGGCTAGAAAAACAAACAAGATGATCAGTTCAATTAAGCAGACCCTGTTCGGAATAATCGCCTGCGGCTTTGTCGGGAACGTGATGAGCTCTGTGCCATCGGAGGGCAATCACTACTATATCGATGCCAATAGCGGCAAGGATAGTAATCCGGGCACATCTCCAAAAGCCGCTTGGAAATCATTGGATGTCGTCAATGGCCATACTTTCCGACCTGGTGAATCAATTTACTTCAAGACGGGATGCAAATGGGAGGGACAACTTCATCCCAAGGGCTCCGGAACTCCGGATCAGCCAATTATCATCGATCAGTACGGAACAGGATCCCAGCCGGTAATCGATGCGCTAGGAGCCACGGGGAATGGTGCGGTATATTTAAAAAATCAGGAGTATTGGGAAATCTGCAATCTGAACATTACCAACGATGCTGCGCAGAAAGGAGACAGGCGGGGGATTTATCTTATGGCATCCAGTGGCTCCAAGAGCGTGTTTCGACACCTTGTCGTAAGAAACTGTACGATCCATCACATCAAGGGAATCGCATCAGCTACCGGAAATGCCGCCAAAAGAACTGCCGGGATTTTATTGGAAATAATCAATGAGGGGAGCAGCAGGGCGCGCTTTGATGATGTGTGCATCGAGGATTGTGAGATTTCGACGATCGACAACATAGGCATCGCCTTGAACAGCGTGATATCAGAGCCCCCCAATGCGCCCATTGTTGCCGAGAAAAAAAACGTGAATTCAGAGTTCGTTGAGGCGGGAGATCAAGAGACAAAAGATTACCCCGGAACTCCGGATTGGGAGTCCCGCAAGTTCACCCATGTGGTCATCCGAAAGAATAGGGTTCATGACATCGCCAAAAATGCCATGATCATTCGTTTCACGGATGAAACGGGCCTGATCGAACACAATGTCTGCTGGGACACGGCTGGCCGTGGAAAGAGTGGAAACACCATTTTTTCGCGGAGTTGCAGGGGAACGATCTTTCAGTACAACGAAGGTTATCTCAATCACGCCATCGATCATGATGGCAGCCTCTATGATGCGGACTTAGCAAGTCCGGGCTGCATTTTCCAATACAGCTACAGTCACGACAATAACGAGGGACTATTCTGGCAATGCACCGACTGGCGTGACGACCATGTCATCGTTCGCTACAACATAAGCCAGAACGACAAAGGGAAAATCTTCTGCATGAACTACCCGTGCAGTGGATGCTCGGTCTACAACAACACGGTCTACATCGGCCCCGATTGCTCACCGACGATCATCAGTGAGCGCAGGATAAAGACGAAAACACGGCGCTATAGTTTCTCCAACAACATTATTTACAACCTCAGCCACTCCGCCCGTTACGAATGGTTCAATGCAGCCCGCACCTTTGATTCCAACCTCTTTTTTGGACAGCATCCCGCAGACGAACCTAAAGACCGGCATCAACTCACGTGCGATCCCCTGCTTGAGAACCCCGGTTCCGGGCGATTGGGACTTGGGACATTGAACGGATACCTGCTCAAGAAAGATTCACCCTGTATCAATTCAGGAGTGATCATAGCCGAGAATGGGGGCATGGATTTATGGCGTCACATTGTTCCTCAGGATCTCCCTCCAGATCGTGGAGCAAATCAATACAGCAAGTAATGTTCTAGCTCCGCTAATGCCGGACGTCACCGCATTGGCAAGGTGACATAGAAAGGTTTGCGTCTAAAATATTTTTACTGCTTCAAGCGGGATGGTGATCGAATCTCTGTTCCGCTCTGGCGACTCATCTCCACTTTTCAGGAGTGATGGAGCCGCTTGCCGGATTCGAACCGGCGACCCTCTCATTACGAAAAAATCTGCAAGAAAAGGAGAATTTTGCAAGTGGCTGATCCTTAGAGGACAAGATGTTGTCACCAGTTTGGAAAGGCAACCTCATTCATTCTTTATCGGAATGGAGGGGCAACAATGAAGTCCATAAAGCTCCTTCCAAAAAGGACTCCCAAGGGATGGAGAATCAATATCCCTCCGCCGCTTAGTGAGACTGGAAAAAGGCAGCGGTTATTTTTCCAATCAAGGGATGAAGCGGAACGATTTGCTTCCCCATTGCGGAGGAACTACCGCAACGGAGATATCGATAGAATCTTGTCTCCCACCAAGTCCCTTTTTGCCAGTCGTGCTTTTGAGCTTTTGGCTGACAGACCACCAGAAGAGTTATTCCAAGCGGTCAAGCTCTGGATTGAACAAAAGGAAAGAGAATCCACATCCATTACTTTCAGGGAAGCTTGTGAAGCCTTTGTTGATTCTCCCTACAAGGCACATCTCACAGCGACATATCGGAAGTATTTCCTCTTCTACTCGAAACGGTTTTCCACCATCTCCAGTCGACTTCTGGTGAAGATCGGCACAGCAGATATTCAAAGGGAGTTTTCCCACATGACTCCAAGTGCGAGGAATACAGCATTGGCACATCTATCGTCCCTATGGTCGTTTTCCATCAAACGAGGATGGGCAACAGAGAATCCACTGAAGAATCTTGATCGTTCTCACGTCCCCAAGCCGAAAATCCATATTCTCAGTGCCAAGCAGCTTCGTCGGTTGTTCGTTGCCACAATCCGACTTCATCCTGAACTGGTGCCCCTTGTTGCTATTGAAGTTTTCGCTGGGGTCAGACCCACTGAGTCCGAAAAGTTCCGTTGGGAGAATGTGGACTTGGAAGAAGGAATTCTTACGGTTCCAGATGCCATCGCAAAGACGAGGATCGGTAGGCACATTGAGATGCACCAAACCTTGAAGGATTGGTTGGAATGGCATCGCTCTCTTGGAGGAAAGATCGATGGGATGATTTGCCCATATCCCCACATGACCTTGAGACGGTATCTTCGTAAAATTCGTAGTCGTGCAGGGCTTATCCCTTGGCATCAAGATGTGCTTCGTCATGTTTTTGCTAGTGCGTCCCTATCCTCTGATTGGAGGGATATTGGAAAACTCTGCCTTGAGTTGGGTCATTCCAGCCAGAAGATGCTTCATCGTCACTATGCCAGAAGTATGAGAAGGAAGGATGCAGTGGCAATATTTGAGGTCATACCGATGAACCAAAAGAGTGACTTTCGTTTCTTGTTTCCATCCTAAGGGGTGCAATTTTGGAAACGAGAAACCAACTATGCTCGGTGGTTAAAAAATTAAGGGGGTCTGAACGAAATTTATTTTTAAATATTTTTGCTTGGAGGCACTTGACGTTGAAAAAACGTCCCTAAGTAGTTGCCTATGAAAATAGAAAAACAAAACGAAAAGGCATCTGGTCTAGATCAGATGATAGAGTCCGTTGTAACAGGCGGTGTAACGACAAATGCAGGTGCAGACAATGGCGTTATAGAAATTAATTGTACCAATCCATCCATCGACTCCAGTGAGTCCATGATGGCAAAACAAAAACAAGAGGGATCACTCGCTGATCGTATCTTCAATCAGGTTGGCAAGGCAGTCCTTGTTCCTGTGGCAAAAGGTGACAAGAGACCAACGCTCCCCCAATGGCAAAAGCTGACCTATCAAGACATGACTCCTCGTCATCTCTTAATGATCAACGAGAACGTCAATGTGGGGATTGTCCAAGGGGATGCATCCTTGGGACTAGTCTCCATTGATTGCGATACTGATGAAGGGTTGGAAGCCTTTCTCACCACTAACCCCACCCTCTCTGGCTCCTTGATTTCCAAGGGCAAAAGAGGAGGGAATGTGTGGGTAAGAGTCACAGGTACTTATCCCAAGACATCGAAGATTAAGGATAAAAATGGCAATCCTTGGGGTGAGTTTCGCTCCAATGGTGGTCAAACTGTTATCTGGGGGCTTCATCCATCAGGGTGCAACTACACCAACAATGGAATGGGAGTATCCGCAGTGAACTTCTCCGACATCAAGTGGGTAGACGGATTGCAGCTTCCTTGGTTGGAACAACCTAAGGAGATTCCAAGCCAGCAGTACCAGTTTGAGGATTACTCAGAGGGGATGATGAACCATGCGAGATCGTATGTGGCAGCAATGCCTCCAGCGATTGAGGGTCAGGGTGGAGATGCCATTACATTCAACGTGGCAAAGAAACTCGTTCATGACTTCGCCCTGCCGATGAGTCAGGCAATGGTTCTCATGAGAGAGTATAATGCTCGTTGTGTGCCTCCTTGGGATGAGAAGTTACTTCTTCGCAAGTTGGAAGATGCTTCCAAACTGACACATCCCTTAGCACCCAAGGGTGCTTTGGCAATGGAGAGAATGATGTCGTCTCATTTCTCAAACCAAGGATCGGTTAGTGCGGCTGAGAAAAAGGAGACAGCACTCCAGAAGGAGAAGCAACTCTTGGAAGCATTTACCAAGGGCACATGCTCGTTCACCAAGATGAAGGAGATCACGATTAAGTCTCGTCGAAAGGTCGTCGATGACTGGTTTCGTGAAGGGGATCTAAGCTTCCTCTTTGCTCCACGTGGACTGGGAAAGACTTGGTTTTCACTTGGACTCGCCATAGCAGTTTCAAGCAAGGCGGAGTTTGGTTCATGGAAGGTACATGACCATGCACCAGTCCTCTATGTGGACGGTGAAATGCCATATGAGAGCATCAAGGAACGCATCACTGCCCTAGGTGCTGATGAAGACCTTCATGTTCTCAGTCATGAGTGGTTGTTTGATCAGACGGGGGAGGTACTAAATCTTACCGATGTATCTGCTCAGAATGCCATTACAACCCATTGTCTCAATCTTGGGATCAAGTTCCTCTTCTTGGACAACCTCTCGTGTCTGTTCAATGGATTGAGAGAGAACGAGTCTGACTCATGGGAACTTGTGCTCCCTTGGCTCCTCTCGCTTCGTCGACAAGGTATCTCCGTATTCATCGTTGCCCACTCTGGTCGTAATGGTCAGATGAGAGGCACGAGTAGAAGAGAGGATGCTGCCTTCTCGGTGATTCGCTTGGAGGAACCAAGCGATAACGGTATCGAACTCAAGGATGGAGCGAGATTTGTATCTCGCTTCACCAAGGATCGAAATAGTCGTGTCGAGCAACCAGCAATCGAATGGTCATTCAGATCCGATGATGAGGGAAAGATCGTCATCACCACCAAAAATGCTGATGCAATGGAAGCATTGGTTGAGTGGGTGAGAGATGGACTGACCAATGCCACTGACATCGCATCTGAAATGGGGCTCAGTAAGGGTCAGGTCTCCAAGTTGGCAAAAAAGGCGATAGATGCAGGTCGCCTAGTCAAAAAAAACAGAGGCTATGCCCTTCCTTGAGTTTGGTTTCTCGTTTCCAATAGCACATCCTTAGGGTGGGAAACAGGAAACGAAGGAGAAGCCTCCCATCGATTAGGTGGGGGGCTTTTTCATGCCCTAGAAGTGCCTTGTTTTCGTACTTTTCGTAGAGTTAGAGGAGGGAAACCCATGAAATCCAGAGGGGAAAAACCTCTGCTAGTGACATTCCGAACACTGTTAGCACTCAGAATAAGGCTTCCCACTCCTTATTACGGTCAGTTGGAAACGCTCAGAATTGAAAAAACCATACAAAATAGTGCTTTGGTTCACATTGTATGGGTAAGACCTCAAAACGATTGCAGAGAGGCTTAAAACGATTTCTATCCACCATTCAGAAAACCACTCACCAACCAATTCGGTGATCTTGGAAGGGATTCTGGAACTTTGGCTGGAAGGATTGCCAGGCGGAGCCGGCAATCCATTACCGAATCATTCAGTGGAGATTCTAGGCTTCGTTTTTTGGAACCTTCATTAACTTGTGGCTAAATCCACCAGTGGCGATGGCGACAATGGCTATACCGATTGAAGATCCTGCAAACAGTGGTTCATAGTGATAAACGAGGTTCTTCAAATAGTGCTGATCTGGTGGAATGTGATATTGTGCTAGTTTGCAAGCCAAGCAGAGGAGAGTAAAAATACTGAACGGGATATAAAACCTTCTATCCCACTTGAAATAGGGTGAGAAAGTTGCATTGATCCCCACATAGGCAACACCAATAAGTGAAACTGCATGTACTATGTCTGGTATCGAAAGCATCACTTTTGAGATGATTCAGAAGGGTTCACTTGGGGGATCTATTTTTTAAAGAGTAGACCCAAACTCATGCCGAGGAATGCGATTCCTCCGACGATAAATTGCCATTTCTGGAGTGGAGGAAGCGTACCACCTCCATTTATTGGGGCAGCATTGTACTCGCCAAGGAAACATTGAAGTGCTGCAAACAGAAGAATGACAGAGAGTAAAATGTTTTCCTTGGAATTGGTAATCTTCATCACCTTCTTAAGGTTTCAGAGGAGATCCCTCACTGGGAGGTATGACTTGGTGAGTTTTCTTCATCACTTTTGAGAAGGTTCAGAAGGGGTTACCGTTTTTAAAACTGGCATTGTGGTATTCTGAAATTTTCCATTCTCTGAAAGAATAGTGATTACGTTGTCTGCTTTATCGGTAATATCCCATCGTTCATAAACCGAATTAGTCGAAGCTTTATACAAAAGCGTTGGAAACATATTAGCATCTGGCGACTTTCTTTTCCGATTCGGTGCAATAATTACATTTATCTCATTTGTCTGCGAAGAGGTGATCTCATAAAAATATGGGGTCTTGATGACTCGTGAAGTAGTTATCCAAGGAGTGACCCTCTGAAGCTCATTGATGAGTTTGGTTGGGGTAGGTTGGGATGATATGTCTCTGTAATCAGGACTTCTCGTTGTAACCATGATCCCTAAAATAAATCCGATGATTAGGGTCACTACGATCATCACCAAGCGGAACGCTATTGATTTCAGTTTCATAGGGGGGGGGGTGTTCATCTC
>Ga0207955_1000527_pt1 | contig 10810 bp, 10 predicted proteins | sample CryBogCBE29Jun09_FD_184563 | JGI IMG/M metagenome (GOLD analysis project Ga0207955, IMG submission 184563) | Freshwater microbial communities from Crystal Bog, Wisconsin, USA - CBE29Jun09 (SPAdes) (version 2) | ecosystem: Environmental > Aquatic > Freshwater > Lake | place: Crystal Bog... | reverse complement strand
AGATGGACTAATGATCCAAGCAATCTGCCTGACCATCTGCATCGTCGGCGGCCTGTTCATGTTCGGGAGTTCACGATGACCGCCGAGGGGAAGCGCCCAGCCTGCCCGATTACCCACAGCAGTCTGGCGCACCGCCGAGCCAACCTACAGTTCACCAACTCCATTAGCATCACGTTCATCAAAGACGCAAACTACTGCCCTACCTGCGGAGAGAAACTATGAACACTATTTTTCAGGTAAGGGGTATTGAAGTATCAGATGACGATAAACCGTGGGGTATTTTTATTACGGTTCGTAATGAGTCAGCGTGGCTTTCAGTGCAAGAATACCGTTCCCTAATCGTTGCATTGTCTAACTTATCGAATAAAGCCTATGAGTTAGACTCCCAATGTCCCAAGTGTGGAGAGAAACTATGAGCGACTGCGGACACACCTACCAGACCTACGACATCGACCGCAACATAGTGACGGTCAAGTGGGCGAGGATGTTCTGCCCCGACTGCGGACTGCGCCTCGAAGCGCCAGGGCCGACCAAGCCATTCCACCTCAAGCCCCACCAGCGATGACTATCGTTGCCGCCATCTCCACACCTGCTGGAGCAGTCATCGGCTCGGACTCGCTCGCCGCAGTCGGTGAACTGTGCGCCCCTACCGCCAGCCCCAAAATCGCTCGGTACGGGAACATCCTCATCGGCTTCGCAGGCTCGTGGAGGGCTGGTCAGCAGTTCCTCGAACACACCGCCCGACTGAGCAACCCCACTCTGCGGCAGATTCTCGAACTGGAGACGCAGGAGACCGACTGGAACCTGCTCGTGGTCGAGGGCTCACGGATCTACGAGGTATCGGCAGACAAGGGCGTAGTCGAGGCGCTGAACGTCGAGGGATTCTCCTACGGCGCTATCGGCTCGGGGGCGAGCGTCGCTCTGGGGGCTCTGGGCTTCGCCTTCCCACGCCTAGACCGAGGAACCCTGCGCCGAGTGCTGGGGGTCACGGCGGAACACACCACCACCGTCGCTGGGCCGTTTCATCTCATCGAACTATGAACCGCTACGTCAGCATCCCCCTCACTGAGCGGCACTACGAGTTAGTAGACCAAACAGCCCCGAAAGAAACGTGGGGGAAAGGGCCTGTCATCGGCGAGACCGCCAGCCCGATAGGTCGCCTGGGCGAAATCGTGGTCATCGAGTACCTGACCCAGCAAGAGGTTCAGTTCACCGAGGACTTCACGATCTACCAAGACCTCACCATCGTCGGCTCGGGGCCGCTAGAGGTCAAGACCAAGAACCGCACGACAGCCCCCAAGCCCTACTATGACGCTTCCATCCCGACCTACAGCCACAAGTTCCAGAACGTCTCCTACTGGGCGTTCGTGAGCCTTGAGCGAGACAAGGACTACTCGGGCGACTTCGTTCGTGGATACCACCACGCCCACCTCGTCGGGGTAGCGAACCGCCGCATCACCGAGACGGGAACAGTCGTCCACGCTGGCGATTATGACGAGAGCAACGACCTGACGCTACGCATGACCACCATCAACATCCCTCTGCGCAACTTGAAGCCCATCGAGGAAGCCACGGCTATCTGGAAGAGCCGACAGAACTAAACACGCCAGCAGTTGAAAGTTGTCACCACATCTGCCATCATGTTTATCTATGCTGGGCGAAGTATGCCTAGCGAATCTAACTAACGTCTGGTCATCCTAACTATGGCACGATACGAGCGCACCGAAGAGCAAGCCCACATTGACACCGCAGCCCTCAAACTGCGCTCACTCGGCTACTCATACCAGGCTATCGCCGACCAGATGGGCTGCTCAAAGCCCACCGCCTACGCACGATGCCAGCGAGCCCTCGCCGCTATCCCAGCCGAGGCCGTAGACGAGTTCCGCCGCCTCGAAGGGCAACGCCTCGACCTCCTGCTGGAGAAAGCGATGGACAAGGCCCTGTCGGAAGAGAAGGGCGCACTGTTCGCCATTGACCGAGTGCTGGCTATCATGGATCGCAGAGCGAAACTCATGGGCCTCGACGCACCCATCAAAACCGAGGTCATCACACTCGACTACATCCAGGCTGAAATCGCTCGCCTAGAGGCTTCACTCGGGGAGATAAATGACGACGATACTGCAACAGCGCCTAGCGGAACTGAAACGGCTTGAGGCTCTAGAACTCAAGGAACGTGCGCTCAAGGCTCAGGCCGCCAAGAAAGAATTGTCTCACGCTCGCTACCGTTCCTCAGCCCGTCCCCAGCAACTCCCTCCCGAGGGCAACTGGCGCATCTGGCTCATTCTCTCAGGCCGAGGCTGGGGCAAGACCTTCACGGGCGCAGGCTGGCTGATAGAGAAAGCCCTGAGCGAGCCTGGCATCGAGTGCGCAGTCGTCGCCCCGACGTTCACCGACGTTCGCCGCACCTGTGTCGAGGGGCCGTCTGGCATCATCAAGAGCCTGCCGTCTGGCGCTCTGGAGCAATACAACCGCTCCAACGGGCAGATAACGCTCACCAACGGCTCAAAGATTCACATGGTGTCGGCTGACGAACCAGACCGAGCCCGAGGGCTGAACCTCTCCTACGCATGGCTCGACGAGTTCGCAGCGTGGCGGTACGAAGAGACTTGGACGGCTGGACTAGCACCTGCTCTGCGTATCGGCAACCCTCAGACCATCATCACCACGACCCCACGGCCTACCAAACTGATCCGTGAGTTCATGTCCCGTAATGACGGCTCAGTGGTCATCACCCGTGGCTCGACGTTCGACAACCAAGCCAACCTCTCACCAGCAGCCCTAGCGGAACTGAAAGCCCGATACGAGGGAACTCGCATAGGCCGCCAAGAACTCTATGGCGAAGTTCTCCTCGACGTACCTGGAGCCATCTGGACTCACGCCGACATCGAGAGCGCTCGAGTGACCGAAGCCCCCGAACTCGTGCGCATCGTTGTCGCCATTGACCCAGCCGTCACCTCGGGGGAACACTCCGACGAGACAGGAATCGTCGTGGTGGGCAAGGGCGCAGACGGTAGGGGATACGTTCTTAGCGACCGTTCCTGCCGTGACACGCCCTCTGGATGGGCGCACAGAGCCATCCAAGCGTTCGAGGACTTCAAGGCTGACCGCATCGTCGCTGAGAAGAACCAGGGCGGCGACATGGTAGAACTCACGCTCCGCTCCGTGATGCCAACAGTCCCCTACAAGGGCATCAACGCCAAGCAGGGCAAGCGACTACGAGCCGAGCCCGTGGCGGCGCTCTACGAGCAAGGACGCATCAGCCACGTCGGAGCATTCGACATCCTCGAAGACCAGATGACGGGTTGGCTCCCCGACTCAGGCACATCCCCAGACCGCTTGGACGCTCTCGTCCACGGCCTCACGGAACTCGGACTGGCGGCTGGCGCAAGTGCTGACCGCTTCTTCGCCGAACTCGCACCGCCCTGCGTCATCTGTGGCTTCCCCGTGGCGGCTGGCACTTCTAACTGCTCCAAGTGTGGGGCGCTCAACAACGACTACGACCTCACGCAGGTCTACCCCCGATAGGACGAGATGGCACTTCGAGACAGGTTCAGCCGCAAGGCACGAGAGCAGAAACTAGCGGAGGCTGTCGCCGAGGCTGTGAAGGCTGGTCTGGCTGGCTCCCCGATGGGAACGACCAACTACAACCGAGCCACCCCTGCTGAGCCATACTCAACCATCGGCGGACAGGGCATCGTCACGGGCATCGGTCAGGCTATCCCTATGGACAGACCAGGTGTCGGCTACGAGGGCGGACAGGTCGGCTCAGGCTTCGGAGCCATGCTCGGCCCAGCCGCACCACTCCTGCCAGCGCCCATCGACGTAGTTCTCGACGACTCGGGCCGTGCGCTTCCTCGCAAGTACGAGTACCAGGTCGCCACGAACCTCAACCTTACGCAGTCCGAGGTTCCCTACCAAGTCCTCAAGTCTCTCGCTGAGCAGTGTGACATCGTTCACCGTGCCATCGAGATTCGTGTGGGCGACCTCGTGAAGCAAGACTGGTCGTTCGACCTCTCCGAGAGCGCCATCGCTCAGATTATGCAAGAGCAGAACTGCTCACACGCTAAGGCTTCACGCATCGGGCGAGACCTCTACGGCGACGAAATCAACCGACTGACGGCCTTCTGGAAGAACCCCTACGTCCAGAGTGACCGCTCGTGGAGCGAGTGGCTGACCGAGGCGCTGTGGCAGGTGTTCGTCTACGACCAACTGTGCCTCTACCCTCGCTACAACTTCGGCGGCGACCTCATCGGCATCGACATCATCGACGCACCGACCATCAAGATTCTGCTCGACAACCGAGGCGACGTGCCTCACCCACCATCGCCAGCGTTCCAGCAGGTGCTCTGGGGCTTCCCCCGTGGGGAGTTCGTGGCCTCACCAGAGTCCGACGGCGACTTCTACAACTCCCCTGGCAAGTACGGCGAGTTCAAGACCGACCAGATGAGCGTCTACGTCAAGAACCGCCGCACCTGGTCGCCTTATGGCTTCTCGCCCGTCGAGGAGTGCATCCCAGCAGCAACGCTCTACCTAGATCGCCAAGCGTGGATGCGAGCCGAGTATCAGTTCGGCTCTATGCCGACGACGTTCATGAAAACGAACTCGATGGAACTCAGCCTGGAGAAACTGTCAGGCTACGAGCGAGTGCTGAATGACCGCTTGACGGGAAGCACCGCCGAGCGTCACCGCATCAAAGTTCTGCCCGACGGGTTCGACCCTATCGCCATGCCCTCGCAGGACGAGCGATTCAAGTCCGACTACGACGAGTTCATCATCAAGCGCATCGCCGCCATCTTCGGTGTTAGCCCCTCGGCCCTCGGTGTCGTGGCTCGTGCTGGTCTCGGCGGTGGCAAGGGACAGATGGAGGGCGAGAACGAATCGTCCGAGAGCGTCTCAACTCGCCCGATGGAGATGTACGTCACGGACGTAATCAACTCCCTGAGCCGTCGCTACCTCAACGCCGACCTCAACGTCTCGTTCGTAATGCAGAACCGAGCCAACGCTCAGACCGCTAAGGAGCAGGCGCAGGCTTTGCAAATCTCGCTGTTCTCGGGTCAGAAGACCCTCAACGACGTACAGGGCGAACTCGGTCAGGCGCTCTACGAGATGCCCGAAGCCGACGAACCGTTCATCGTCGCAGGAACCACCATCCAGTTCCTTAAGGGTCTGCTCGAAGTGGACACCACGGGCGAAACCATCGGACAGAAGGAGACCCCCAGTGAGTCAGACAGCCAAAGCAGCGAAGGTCAAAGCGGCGAAGGTGCGCAAGGAGTCGGTCAAGAAAGCCCGAGTCCGAGCGAAGCGCCGCACGATTCGCTAAGGGCGCAGGAGGCTAAGGCGTTCGCCAAGTTCGCCAGCAAGCCACGCTCACGGGAGTTCGAGTTCAAGTACCACACGCCAAAAGAGGCCGCAGTCTTGAAAGCGCAGATAACTGATACCCCAAAAGGACGTTCGACTACTAAGGCGAGCAAAGAGCAGACCGAGTTCATCGCTCGGCGGCGCAAGGTATCAGCGCACTACGCTTCCCTAATCCACAAGGCTCTCAAGGACTCCATCTCAGGGCTCGACACCGCTATCCGCATGGCGCAGGTTCAGGCCACCGCTAAGGCCGCTTCGGACAAGAACGCAGCCACGGCGGCAGTGGACAACCACGTCAAGATGGACACAACCGCCCTGGGCAAGCACATCTCGGACGTTCACGCTGAGGGCGGTTTGGTGGGAACGCAGGACGCAGCCGACCAACTCGGCGACCTTGCTCCCGACACCCCCATCGGCGCACTAGCGAACGGTACGGACTGGGACTCGTGGACACCAGGCGACCCACAGGCGGCCTCAAAGGTCGCAGGCGGCAACCTAGCAACGCTCATGGAGAACGCAGGCGTGACGCTCAAGGGCGTGTCTGACACCACGCTCAAGGCCGTTGGAGACATCCTCGGGCAAGGGCTCGAACAGGGTCTGCCCTACAAGGACATCGCCGACAGCATTTACAACTCCTACGCCTTCTCCTACGAGAGAGCGCAGGTTATCGCCACCACCGAGGGCAACCGAGCCGCCATCGCCGCAACGATGGACTCGTACACCTCGGCTGGCATCAGCCAATGGGACTGGAACACCTACGATCCATGCGACGAGTGCGCCGCTATGGGCGAGGCGAACCCCCACGACGTAGGCGACGACGCACCACCACTTCACCCCAACTGCGAGTGCTTCGTCACTCCAGTCATCAACTAGGAGAACAATGACCGACGAAATCAAGTCCATCTACCTCGGCAACCTGACCGCCAAGCGTGGTAAGGACGGGTTCATGTACGTCAAGGGATTAGCATCTGACGACACCCTCGACCTCGACCAGCAAATCTGCGACCCCGAGTGGCTTAAGTCTGCGTTGCCAGACTGGTTCGCATTGGGCAACATTCGAGAGATGCACCAGAGCAAGGCCATCGGTAAGGCTACCGAAATGGAACAGACGGGCTCTGGCTTCGTTGTCACGGCTAAAATCGTGGACGAGCAAGCCGCCAAGATGGTCGAAGAGGGCATCTACACGGGCTTCTCCATCGGCATCAAGAACGCACGAGTTATCAAGGACAACAAAGCGCCTGGCGGAAGAATCTGCTCGGGGTCTGTCGTCGAACTCAGCCTGGTGGACAGACCAGCCAACCCGTCGTGCGTAATAGAAATCGCCAAGTCAGTAGACGGCGTATTAGTGAAAGGGGCCGCCGTGTCCGAACTTGAAAAGGCTGAAAGCCCAACGCTGAACGCCGAAGCCGTAATGACCGAAGAGCCAGGTACTCGTGACGAGGTTCTTGACCGTGACTCCCCGTTCTTCTGCCGAGCCTGCTCTGGCACTGGCAAGAAGTCCAACGTCGAGGGCAACACCCAAGAGACGGACTGCGATGTCTGCGGTGGCACTGGTGAGCAGCCCGAGGGCCGTTCAGAGTTCGACGAGCCCAACCGCCAGAGCATCCCTCAGGAACTCGACAACCGAGACATGAAGGACGCTGAGCCCGAACTCGCCAAGAAGGACTACTCCGACGCTGAACGTGCGGACGCTGCCGAGGCAGGTCAGGCACTCCCCGACGGTTCGTTCCCCATCAAGACCGTCAAGGACTTGAAGAACGCTATCCAGTCATTCGGACGTGCCAAGAACCCAGCAAAGGCGAAGGCTCACATCAAGGCTCGTGCTGAGGCGCTGGGCCGTGAGGACTTAATCCCCGACAACTGGAAGGGCGCTGACGCTGACGTGGCAAAGGCCGCCGAAGACCAGGTTCACGACGCTGACGAACTCAAGCAGATTCAGGCTGGCCTCATCAACTGCATCAAGGCAGAACTCGACGAGATGCTCGCAGGCGACGACAACGAAATCGCCGACATCCGTGAACTGCTCTGCACCCTCGACATGTTCCTCGCATGGTGGACGGACGAGGCATCAGAGAACCAGACCGAAGCCCCATTCACGGGCTGGGACGACACCGACAACACAGGAGACATGATGGCATACATCGGACTCGGCGTTTCAGCCGACCTAATCAAGACCGCAAGCGCAGAATCGGCGACCCCCGAGGTCAAGAACGAACTGCGCAACGAGATCGTCAAGGCGCTGGGCCTTGAAGAAGTCATGACTGCTAAGGCAGAGTTGAGTGAGGCGAAAGAGGAGATCCAACTCCTGAAGGCCGCCCTCGACGAAGTGAAGCAGATGGCTGTACCTGGCGGGCCTGCACTTCGTGCAACCCGTGAACAGACCAGCAAGTCAGCAACAGTCCTTGCGAACGAAGTGGAAGCACAGCGCCTCCGCAACATCGCCAAGCAAGTGACCGACCCTGCACTCCGCAGCCAGTACCTGACAACTGCTCAGGCTCTGGAAGCACTCAACAACTAACTACAACCAAAGGAACCAGAATGGCACTCGCCGCTCCCTCCCTTGACCAGATGTTCTCAGGCCTCCCAGCCGACGAGCAGGTCAAGCGCTTTGAGGCTTACAAGTCAGCCCTTAGCACCGTCCAGTCCAACACCCTCGCTGCTCACCGTCGTGGAGAAATCTCCTTCGACCCACAGCGTGGCATCAACAAGTCAGTCTCGACCGCCAACCGTGTCGCTGAACTGACCAACGAAATCACTAAGGCTGTTTCAGGCGACCAGTTGGCCGCCGTTCAGTCCTCGCTCGACGGCCTCGCCGACCTGCAGAAGGACTTGACGCTGACCAGCCCTCTGAACAGCAGCATCTCGGGCGTCTCGGGTCTCGTACCTTACGACCTCGACCCTGTTCTGTCGTTGCTCATCCCGAAGGAACTGTACCTTCGCAACAGCATCGCCCGTATCAAGGCTCAGGGCCAGGCTCTGGAGTTCCGCCGCATCACGGGTCTGTCGAACGCAGGCGTTGGTGGCGTGGGTCAAACCTCGTCGTTCTTCTCCTCGAACTCGGCTTCGACTTCGTTCGGTGGCGTTTCGCTGAACCGTCCTACCAAGATCACCTACGCAGCCGACAAGATCGTCAAGTCGTTCGTCGAGCAGGGTCTGTCTGACAGCGTTTCGCTCCAGGCTGAGTTCGCTGGACAGGGCTACACCGACCTTCGTCAGTTGTCGCACACGGCTCTCATCTGGTCGCACTTCCTCGCCGAAGAGCGCAACATGATGAACGCTGTTTCGACCGCTCTGCCCACCACGGGCCTCGGCACTGCCACTGGTGCTGTGGACTCGACGGGTTCAGGTCTCCCTGCCTCTGGCACGGGTACTGTGCAGGTCACGTTGTCCTCGGCTTACGGTGAGACCCTGCCTGTTTCGGCTGGAACCATCACCTGCGCTGGAACTGGTGCAAAGGTCACTTGGACGGGAACTGCTCCTTACGGCGCTGTTGCTGTGAACATCTACGTCACCGTCGGTTCGACCGTCTACCGTGCTTCAACGGTGTCGCTCGCCTCGGGTGTGACGGGCCTTGCCTTCGCAACCTACGCTGCTGGCGTTCCTGCTGCTGACGGCTCATACAACGCCTACGCTGCTGGCGCTAACTCGGGCTCAGGCTACGACGGCTTCATCAGCACCATCGCTCAGTCTGGTGGCTACCAGGCTCAGTTCAACAACACCGTGTCGTCACAGAGCGAGCCTGCTGGCTTCGTGCAGGACGCTCTCGTGAGCCTCTACAACAGCACGATGGCTGACCCTGAAGTCATCTTCACCAGCGCCTCGGTTCGCCGTGCGCTCTCGAAGGCCCTGCAGTCCACGGCTGTCTCCAGCACCTCCTACCGCTTCAACTACGCCACGGGTTCCGACGGCGTGAGCATCGGTGCGATGGTGACGGGCGTTGCAAACGAAGCGACGGGAACCATGCTCGATTTGGTCACGCACCGCTTCATCCCACAGGGCACGATGGTCATCCACCAGAAGCAGTTGCCTTTCCCTGACTCTGGCGTGTCGCAGACCGTCGAAGTCCACAACGTCGTAGACTCGATGATTATCGAGTGGCCTCAGATCGGCTTCACCTACGACATCAGTTCCTACACCTACGGCTCGCTCGCTTTCCGTGCGCCAGCCTGGTCGGGAATCATCACGGGTATCACGGGCTGATAACCCACCCATCGCTAGTCCCCTGGACAGGCTGAGCGCCGCAGGGGACTAGCACCGAGGGTTGAGCAGGGCGGTGGGGTTTCCTCCCCTTTCCTCCGCCGCCTTGCTCCCCTCCTCGAAAGGAGAAAACATGAAACTCGTCGGCTCAGACAGAGGCCTCAAAGAAGTGACCGTCAATGACGGTGCAGTAATCCAACGCCAGAAAGACGGCACGTTCCACGTCGAGGGCGAGACAGCACGGATGCTCGTCAAGTCGGGCGACTTCGCTGTCGCAGGAACTAACTTCAGCCACGTCCGTCAGGGCTTCAAGTGCCTCGACTGTGGCTTCAACGCACTCATCAAAGACCGTTGCGGCAAATGCGACGGCACGAACTTAGAGGAAGCCTAGATGGTCATCGCCCCGTTCTTCAGCACCGAAGGCATCGTCGAGCCATACGTCTCCCTCAACGAAGTCAAGTTCTCCGCCACGGCGGCAGCCATCGACTTCAGCAACCTCATCGAGAACGCCTCTCAGGTGGCCCAAGACCGTGCGCTCCAAGAGACCATCGTGCGAGCCTCGTCAAAGGCCGACACCTACTGCTACGGCAAACTCGGCACACTGAACGCCACCTCGAACACCGAGAACGGCTGGTATCGCCCGAACCGTGACGGGAACCTCGTGTTCACCCCCTCGTTCTCACCAATCCTCGCAGTCACCGACATCCAAGTCGGCTGGGGGCCTGGTGACGGCCTGAGCGACATCACCCTCAGTTCGTCCAACGTCGCCATCGACCGTGACCAGTTCACCCTCACCGCCCCCTCGACGCTCGGGCTCTACTTCGGCAACCTCGGCATCGCTGGTGGACGCTGGGGATACCAGACCAACATGTGGTGTCAATACACCTACATCAACGGCTGGTTCAACTCGTTCACCTCGACCTCGACCACCGCAGGCTCGACCACGCTCGTCGTGAACGACGCTACGGGCATCTACCCTGGCATGAACTTCACTATCTGGGACGGCATGAACGACGAGTACGTCACCGTCTCAGAGGTGAGCGGCACGAGCATCGTCCTGACCTCGCCGACGAAATACAACCACGGCGCAGGCGTGAACGTCTCGACCATGCCTGCCGCAGTCAAGCAGGCCGTCATCCACTTCGTCGTAGCGATGATCAAGGAACGTGGGCAGGGCGGTCTGGTCATCAACGAAATCGGCGAGCCAGGCGCAGTCTCAAGCCGTGAGCAGTCCTCGATGACCGACGAGATGCGA
>Ga0207955_1000510_pt1 | contig 10978 bp, 7 predicted proteins | sample CryBogCBE29Jun09_FD_184563 | JGI IMG/M metagenome (GOLD analysis project Ga0207955, IMG submission 184563) | Freshwater microbial communities from Crystal Bog, Wisconsin, USA - CBE29Jun09 (SPAdes) (version 2) | ecosystem: Environmental > Aquatic > Freshwater > Lake | place: Crystal Bog... | reverse complement strand
CCTTGGGTTCAGCCACCTCCCAAGCGTAGGCATGGCGCACGATCCTGCTCGTCTGACACGGCGACTGCTCCATCGGTACGCTGCACCAATGCACCCACTTGAGCTCTCCTCGCTGGTCATCGACTCTGGCCTCGCCACTGAACCGGTCAACCGGGTCACCAACGAACTCTCTGAACTCCGTGATGGCTTGAGCATCGTGGAGAGTTTCAGCCACACCATCACCTTCGACTCCGGCGACGGTCTCGTCTGCTTCGACGCGTCGGGTGCGGGCAGTGGCCGGAACGTGGTCCAGGCCATTCGGACCTGGAGCACGGCGCCGATCTCCACGCTCATCTACACCCATGGCCACGCCGACCACATTGGTGGGAGCGGCGCGTTCGCTGCCGATGCGTCGGTGAGCGGTCACGGTGCACCGGTCGTCGTCGGACACGAGAACGTCGCTCGCCGAATCGATCGCTACCGCCAAACCTCCCGGTGGAACGTCACGATCAACCAACGCCAATTCGGTGGACCTCCGACCGACATGGGCCTCACCTTGAGCGACGACATCACCGACTTCCTCCCGCGCTCGGTGCTGCGCCCGACGGTGACCTTCGCTGACCACCACGAACTCCTCGTCGGTGACACGACCATCGAACTGCACCACGGGCGTGGGGAGACCGACGACCACCTGTGGGCCTTCTTCCCCGAGCAGCGATGGATCGCCACTGGGGACTTCATCATCTGGAACTACCCGAATGCCGGGAACCCCCAGAAGGTGCAGCGCTACGCCCTCGAGTGGGCGCAGTCGCTCCGTCGGATGATCGCCCAAGAGCCCGAGCTCCTGCTCCCCGCCCACGGACTCCCCATTGAGGGCAAGGAGCGCATCGCCACAGTTCTCGATGAGACCGCCTCAACCCTCGAGGCGGTGGTGTTCGCCGTCGTCGATCTCATGAACGCCGGGGCCTCGCTCGACACCATCATCCACACCGTCAAGGTTCCTGACGCCACACTGGCCAAGCCCTACCTCCGGCCCTACTACGACGAGCCCGAATTCGTCATTCGCAACATCTGGCGCCTCTACGGCGGTTGGTGGGATGGGGCGGTCTCACGGCTGAAGCCTGCCCCCGATGCTGCAGTTGCCACCGAACTCGCCGCCCTCGCCGGTGGCGCCTCGGTCCTCATGGATCGCGCCGTTGCCCTCATCGACAGTGACCTGCGCCTGGCCTGCCACTTGGCCGACCTCGCCGTGTGGGCAGAACCAGACAGCGCAGCGCTGCATGAAAAGCGCGCCGAGGTCTACCGGGCGAGGCGCCGCAGCGAAGGCTCGCTCATGGCGCAGGGCATCTTCCGATCTGCCGAAGTTGAGTCGACCCGTCTTGCCGCCGCAGGTGGCTCGGGACTCGGCGAGGCCTAGGTGCCTGGCGCTCACGAGGAGATCGAAGCCCGAGGGTGGTCGAGGCGACGAATGCTCTCGGTCGCGCTCGGTGGCCTTGGGGCAATTGCGGTGGCGGCAGTGGTCGGCGGCGAGCTCGTCGACCATGGAGTGCTCCCGGGAAAGTCCCTCCTCAATGCACTCGATGGTGCGTGCTCGGTCGACGATCCCCACCTCACCTTCGCTCCACTCGGCCCAACGGTGTCGGGTCGATTCACGTCGAGCTTCCGGCATCGGTCGGTTGGCTACGCAATCGCGTATCCGCCAGGGTTTGGACACGGAGACGAGTTGCCCCTCGTCGTCATGCTGCACGGTGAAGGCGCTAACCACACCAATGCCGTGTCAGGGATGACACCGGCACAGCTCGTGGCCATCACTCGGTCGGGTTCAGCGGAGCACCTCGCAACCGACGCACCAACGGCGATCGTGACCGTCGACGGTGGCAGCGGGTACTGGCACCCACACCCCAACGACGATCCCATGGGCATGGTGGTGGACGAGCTCATCCCGCTCTGTCGGGCGAAGGGGCTCGGTCGTCCGAATCGTGGGATTGGCCTCATGGGAATCTCCATGGGTGGCTACGGCGCCATTGCGATCGCCGAGCACCACCCCCACCTCGTTCGAGCTGTCGCCGCTATCAGCCCAGCCATCTGGACGAGCTACGACCAAGCACGAGGAGTGAACGCCGAGGCCTACAGCGACGCGAACGAATTCGATGCGTACGACGCCGTGACCCACGCTGGGGCACTCACTGGTTGTCCCGTTCGCGTGGCGTCAGGGATCGACGATCCGTTCCACCCCGGCGTGGCAGCATTCGCTGCGGTAGCGCCGGCGGAGACGACCGTGCTCTTCTCCGGTGGATGCCACACGAGCCCTTTCTTCCTCGAGCAAGAGCCGGCGTCGATCCAGTTCCTCTCGGCGCACTTCTCGGCCTGACCGGTTAGTGAATGGGAATCCAGGCCTCGAGGTTGAGAAGCGCTGGGTGCTCGCTCGGCAACATGCGCTCTACGTGCTGGCCGTCGCGAGTGGTGCAGCCGAGGTCACGGAGACCCTCGTCGTAGGCAGAGCGGTAGAAGTCGTCGACCTCGCCGGCTGTTCCGAGAAACGAGAACACGGCGTAGCGGCCCCCGTCGATCGTGAAGGCGTCGAACGTCGTCGGCAGTGGGCCGGCACTGTGCTCGGTGACCGTTGCGCTGTAGGTGATGCGATGAGGAGGAACGAGATCATCAGCGGGACCCGTGATGCCGACGTACTCCCTTTCGGCGCTGACACCTTGCGTCCCGAGCACCGAGGTGACCATCTCCCAGAGGGCGGCGATCACCGGAGCAGCGTTCGCGCCGTCGGGAGCGAATGAGGAGGGCACGGTTGCAGTGATGCCCACTGCCGTAGACGTCTCACGTTCCTCAATGCGTCCGATCATGGCTGCACCGTACTTCGGCGAAGAGATCCCGTTCCTGCAGTCGCTACCTACGCGACGTCGCACCACTGCGCGAGTGGTTTCCGATGTCCTGCGACAGCATTGGTGAGACACCGATCAGAGTGGCATGCACAGGGAAGTCAACAGAGAAATTGACGACTGAGAACTCCAGATGAGATGGGGTGATCACCCTCGAGGGCTAACTCCAGTTCACTGAACAGTCACGAAAGGTTTGAGGTTCTAGGCTGAAGTTTTACTATGGCGTCCGAACCCAGAATCAGGCAGCGTAAGCGCTCGCCACAGGAGATTCGCGACCTCTTGATGACGGCCGGCGAGGAGCTCGCCCTTGACCCCTCAACCCGGGGCGGCCTCGCCGGGCTCACGCTGAGTGCGGTGTTCGAGAAACTCCAGCGTGAGCAGGGAATTCGTCTTACGAATGCCTCGGTTCTCGGCAGGGTTTTCGATTCGGCAGAGGCGTTTCGGCGCGCCGTGCTCGTGAAGATCGCCTCGAGTGAATCTGCGGACTTTGTCACCTCGAGCGATTACGTCTTCCGGAAGGTCATTTTGAAGGCAGATCTCACCTCTCCGGAACGGCGTTGGGATGCGCTCCGCGAGACCTGTCGAGTTTCGGCCAACATCATGTTGGACACGCTCGCGGCGTCCCAGACCTGGAGAGTGTGGCTCGGGATTCTGGCGTATGCGATCGCCGAGCCGGAAGTGAACGCGGACCTCGTCGAAGCGCTCAAGATCAGTTACCACCGGTTGGATCAACAGTCGCGCGATGCCTACTCGGAAGCCTTGCAAATCCTCGGATTCCGCACCCGTGAGCCTCGAGGCCTCGACTACTTCTCGCTGTGGGCCGATACGTTGGCCGAGGGCGTCGGTATCAGGATGCTCGTTGAGCCCGACTCCTTTAAAGGCATCATGTTGCCAACTGGAGTGAACGGCAAGAAGCAGCGCTGGACCATGTTCTCGCTTGGGTTCTGGGCGTTGGCGACGCAGATCGTTGAGCTCGACCCGGAGTGGACTGCCCCATCTCCTTCCGCGTAAGTGGTGCAACCCTGATCGTCAGTCTGGGCTGACGGAGCAGTCGCGGTCTCTCTTCATGATCGTCACTGAGAGTTCATTTCAGCACCTCACGAATGTTTGACAGACTAACAAAAACGCGATAATAATGCCTCATTGCAGATTTGCAATGAGGTATCGCGATATCTGGAGAGACAACTATGCGCGCCAAGTTGGCATTGACGTTCTGGGTGGCAGGAGCAGTTGCAGTCGGCTGCAGCGTTGCACCGAGCGTGGCGGAAGCAGCAACTACGACTTCATCGCCGATCCATGCCCATGCGGCAGTTCCTCGGCCCGGTGCTCCGACCAATGTCAAGGCGGTCGCTGCGAACAAGGCAGTCACGGTCTCGTGGACGGCACCGTCAGGAGCCAAGGGCACCATCACCTACACCGCAACGTCAACGAGCCCAAGCGCAACCTGCACGACGACTGCGACGAAGTGCACGATCAGCGGCTTGACGAACGGGTTCACCTACGTCTTCACGGTGACGGCCAAGAACTCGACCGGTGTCGGACCGCAGTCACTTCCGTCGAACGGGGCGACTCCGGCAACGACCCCGCAGCCACCGACCAGTGTCGTTGTCTACCCCGGCCCAGCGCAGGCCTACGTGACCTGGACGGCACCGACTGATAACGGGGGCGACCCGATCACCTCCTACGTCGTCACCCCGAGTCCAGCAGCGACCGCCTGCACGTCGGCAACCACGACCTGCATGGTGACGAGACTGACGAACGGCAAGGCGTATACGTTCACCGTGATCGCAATTACGGCGGCGGGAAAGAGCAAGAGTTCGCTCGCATCAGCGAAGACCACGCCTCTTGCGAGTTACTCGATTTGTAACAACGTGGCGTCGAACACGAACTACGTCGGCATCAACTTCTCCAATTGCAACCTCGCGGGTGTCGACTTCTCCAACGACAACTTGAAGAACGCGAACTTCACCAATGCCAATCTGGCCGGAGCCAAGCTGTCTGGAACGATTCTCACGGGTGCGAAGTTCACCGGAGCGAACTTGGCTGGTGTGTCTTCCGGAGGTATCACCCTCGATGGGCTCTCAGGTCTTCCGAGTGGGTGGAAGTTCGCTAATGGCTACCTCTTCGGACCGGGAGCGAACTTGGCCAATGCACAGGTCTCCGGGGTCTTGTTCGACAAGCTCAACCTGAGTGGCGCCAACTTGAAGGGGATCACCTTCCAGTCGTCGTCGTTGACGAACACCAACTTCTCCGGTGCCTACCTGCAAGATGCATCGATGAGTAGCGACGACTTCACCGGCTCGAACTTCCAAGGAGCGAACCTCGCGGGAGCAACCACAGACGGCGAAAATTTCACCGGCTCGAACTTCCAAGGAGCAAACCTCACGGGCGTGAATTTCTACTCCGACACGCTCGACGGAGTCACGTCGGGAGGAATTACTGGAGCTCGTGGAATTCTGGGTGTCTGGAACCTCGGAACCGCGAATCCAAACAACAGCAGTTACCGCGGCCAAGTTTCGGTCTACAACGGCTACCTCTTCGGTGGTGGGGCCAACGACGCCGGGGTGAGTTTCGCCGGTGATGGATTCGGCTCCAATCCCGACCTCTCCAACACCAACCTGGCGGGAGCGAGCTTCAGTGGTGACACGTTGAGCGGCGCCAACTTCAGCAACGATGTGCTGACTGGTGTCGACTTCTCCAGTGTTTCGGTTGTTGGGGGGAGTTTCCAGGGTGCAGACCTTACGAACGCAAAGTTGGCGGGGGCGAACTTCAAGAACGCCGATATGGGATCCCTCGGGTCACAGGGTCTGACGGAGCTCAAGGGAACGGATTGGTCGACCGTCACCATGACGGGCCTCGTGTCCTTCGCCATCGATTCAGCACCATCGAAACTGCCAGCAGGCTGGATCTTCACGAACGGGTTCCTCGTTGGCCCGTCAGCGAACCTCTCTGGGCAGGACCTCACGGGGTTGAACTTGACGACGGCCAACGTGGCCAGCATCAACTTCACTGGAGCGACGTTGACGAGTGCCAACCTGAATGGCCTCGACCTCTCAACGGCGACACTGGCAGGGGTCACCGCGAACTCTCTCGTTGGAACCCCAGCCGCCCTTCCGACGAACTGGTTGATTCTGCAGGGGACACTCTTCGGTCCCGGTGCGAATGTGGAGCGCGCATCACTCGACAAGCTCAACCTGAGTGGCGCCAACTTGAAGGGGATCACCTTCCAGTCGTCGTCGTTGACGAACACCAACTTCTCCGGTGCCTACCTGCAAGATGCATCGATGAGTAGCGACGACTTCACCGGCTCGAACTTCCAAGGAGCGAACCTCGCGGGAGCAACCACAGACGGCGAAAATTTCACCGGCTCGAACTTCCAAGGAGCAAACCTCACGGGCGTGAATTTCTACTCCGACACGCTCGACGGAGTCACGTCGGGAGGAATTACTGGAGCTCGTGGAATTCTGGGTGTCTGGAACCTCGGAACCGCGAATCCAAACAACAGCAGTTACCGCGGCCAAGTTTCGGTCTACAACGGCTACCTCTTCGGTGGTGGGGCCAACGACGCCGGGGTGAGTTTCGCCGGTGATGGATTCGGCTCCAATCCCGACCTCTCCAACACCAACCTGGCGGGAGCGAGCTTCAGTGGTGACACGTTGAGCGGCGCCAACTTCAGCAACGATGTGCTTGACGGCGCTGATTTCTCGAACAGCGCGCTGAACGCTGCGACCTTCGATCAAGCCAGTCTGAACGATGTGATCTTCAGTGGCGCAACGGTGCAGAATTCGACCTTCGGAACGGCGGTCGTCAAGAGGGTGGTCTTCACTGGCGCCATCTGGAGCGCGGATGACTTCACGAGTGCACAACTCCTGAGCGATGATCTCTCATCGAGCGATCTCTCGAGTGATTCGTTCTCCAGCAACACGTTCTCCCAGGGTCTCCTTGGTGGAGATTCCGTTGTTCTCCCCGCTGGGTGGTCTGTGGTGAACGGTGCTCTGGCCTACAACGCGTAAGCAATCGGTCGTCAATGAGATGGTGAGGAGACGTTCTCGGCCTCATTTCGTCCCAGCCGGGATGGCACTCCTGATGGTTCTCGTCGGGCTGACCATTGGCCAACGGACGGCTTCTGCATCGGTTCCCCCGCCACTCGTTGCCCACTTCTTCTCAACGCCACCGAGCGCTCAATTCGCGTCGTCAACTGGTGGCGATGGTTGGTCTCTTGCTTTCACGCAGACTCAAGTCTTCAACGTGTTCCATCATGACAGCGCACTTCAACTTGATTGTCATGAGGTGATTACAGGATCGGAGTGCTGGCCGGTTCGAACCGTGACCGATACGGATCTAGGAGACAGCGGGGGAGCATTCGTCACTCCAGCGCATCCGAGTATGTACCTCGACCAATCAACAGGGAAACTCTTCACCTACGTGGTGCGTGCGTCGGATAGTACTGCAGGCGTCGCATGCATCGATACTCGAGCTGCGCTGTCGACGACGAACCCGTTCTGCGGATTCACCGCGCTCTCTGGCGTTGGTGAAGCCGAGCAAGACGGGAGTGAATCACTCATAAGCAATGGAGTCGTCGTTGGAGGCCGATTTCTGGCGTTCAACTTCGTGAACGATGTCCAGCAAGGCTCTGAGAACACGCTCTTGTGTTTTGACCTCGCACTTCGGGCAGCTTGTGCGAATCAGCCGTTTGCCGTGAACCTTGGGGGCACGCAGATGTCAGTGGGTTCATGGCCAGGGGCAAACCTCATACAGGACATCGGTGGGCACATTCTCGTCCCTGTCACGATGGATGGCGCCGATGGGGTGGCGTGCTTTGATTCCCAGACGCTCGCAACCTGCGGCGGCCTTTGGCCGCTGCAGCCAGGTGAGCCAGTGACGAACACTGGAGGTAACGGCAGCCCGTTGTTTCCGCTCCTCTCCTCGAGTGGAGGTGCAGAAGGGTTCTGCATCATCAGTTCGAACGGAACGTGCTTTTCTCTCGATGGCCAAGCCACAACCGCACCTCCGGGACTCGCGTCGTTGCTTGCTGGAGACGCCTCAGCCTCATACCTCGATTGGACTGGACCCGTGTTGGTCGAGGGGACGCGTGAGTACGTCGCGCTGGGCCAGAACGATCAAGTGGATTGTTACGACGCTGCAACTGATGCCGAATGCGCCAATTTTCCCCTCAGTCCCCCGGATTCAACGTTGATCTACACCGTGAATGTCGATCCCTACCAAGGCGGTTGTCTCTGGATTAATTCCGATACTGGGTCAACGCAAATTTGGAACTTCGATGCCGAAACCGGAGGGCCGTGCCAAGCCTCTTCATTCACCGTGAATAGCGCGGACGTGGTTTCTGGGTCGCCCTCGTGTCTCCCTGCGCAGTTCCAGAAGTTGACGGTCGTTGGCCCGGCAGATGCAGTCGGAGCAGCCTCTCGGGTCCAAGTGCTCGCCCCTGATGGATCTGTGGTGGAGACGCTCAGTCCGACATCTGTCGGTAGTGGCCAGTTTTCTCTTGGGAATCTCTCGACAACATCGATTGGGGGGCTGCCGCAATTCGCAATCTCGGTTCCGAGCGCGACCGGTTCTGGGGCAATTCAGACTGATTTGACGTGGACCCCCCCAAATCCAAGTTGCTTCGCGAACGTTCCCTACGTCGCCATGGGTGATTCCTACTCCTCCGGCGAAGGCCTCGCCTCAAAGGCCCCCCAGTACCTCGCTCCATCAAATACCGATACCTGCCATCGAGCAGCAAATGCGTACCCCGAGATGGTGGCCGCTGACCTCCATCAATCGGCCGCTACTTCCTCGTGGTTCGTCGCATGTTCCGGCGCAACCTCAGGCGACCCCACACTCGCTTCGAGCGAAGATCAAACGTTCGTTTCTGGAAACCCGGAGAAGTCTGTTCTCGGAGGTGTCACTTCTTCCGGGACCGTCGTTGAGCCATCACAGTTGGGAGTCTTGAACCCAGGAACACAAGAGATCTCCATGAGCATCGGCGGGAACGACACGGGATTCGCAAACGTCGCCGTGGACTGCATGCAACTCCAAAATCTCTTCACCTTCCATCACGTCGTGACTGTCCACCAGACCTACGTCATGCCTGATCTTGGAACCCTCTTCCAGGCTTTCAGCGGCGGCTTGGAACCATGCGCACAGGCACTGGCGAGCGCATCGTGGGTAACTGGGGGAGATGCGCAATCTGCGCCACTCACGGGTGCCCTTGTGGCGACCTACGAAGCGGTGCTCTCCGCAGCTCCGAATGGTCGGCTCACCATCGTCGACTATCCCGAGCTACTCACTCCTAAGTCGCTAGGAAATTCAGCCTTCTGTCAATTGACGGGGGCGAGTCCGCCAATTCCTCTTGCAGTGGCGAGCATTGGCCTGGTCAGTGACGTTGGCCACCTGGGATTTACGTCGGCAACACAGGCATCAATCGTTGCGTTGCAGGCTCGGGCAACTCAAGACATTGCCGCTGCGGTGGCGCAGGTCCGTTCCGATCCAACGTTCGCAGGGCGGATTGCACTCGTTGACGTCAATCCGTCATCGAAGGTGAAGGCGATTTCGTGCAACGGTGCAACCGTGGGGAATGCCGACGTCAACGGAATTCGCTTCGCTGTCGGGGCCGGGGTCAGTGCTCTGCTCTCTCCGGTGAATTGGGTCATCGACTGGGTCGCGAATCGGGTGGAGTGCTGGGCGCACTCTCAAACTGCGTGCAACGCACTCAAGAAGATCCCGGTCACCGTGAGCTGGTTTGACCCTCAGAAGTTCATCTCGGGAGGAAGTTTGCATCCGAATGCCGCCTTCCACCAACTTGAGGCCGGATTGATCTTCAATCAGATGAAGGCCATCACGTTCGCCTGAGTTGTGCAGAGGGGAGAGTGTCTTTCTGTGCCCGAGTGATGAGACGCTGCATCGAGGGGGATCGGTACCATGCATCGAATGAGGAACCGAGCGGTGGATTCGCCATGACCAATGCTTGGCCGTCGCACGGACCATCCTCGTACTTTCCCTCCATTGAGAAGAAGTACGAGAAGTCGATTGCCGAGTGGCAGCAGATCATCGTTGCCTGAGGACTTGAGAAGCACATGGCCATCGTGAACTTCTTGAAGGCGGAATACGCCATGGGTCACGGGCATGCCAATGCGCTCGTTGGATGGACGCTGGCTGGGAACGTCGCGTAAGGGAAGTTGCGCCCTTCGACGTTGTTCGATGCAACCATATTCTGACCTGGCTCAGGTGTGTTCAACGACTTCCGGATTGGGAACGACGACACGCCCGAAAGAACAAAGTCGCGCCGTGATTGCTCCGAAGCTCCAACGGACTTGGGGCGGTCCAGGCTTCGGTCCATCTCGCTGAGGACAGAGAGCCCAGCCTGACCGACTCGCATCCTTGACGTGAAGGTTAGTCGTCTCATTTATAAAGTTCTGTGTTCTCAAAACTAAAGTTCGTGATACGCTTTTCCAGTGGAGCATCGGTCCCAACTGCATCAACGGCGTATTTTCGAGGTGGCGTGCTCTCGGTTGCGCGATACTCCGACGCTCCTCCTTGAAGGGCCTCGATCGGTAGGAAAGTCGACGCTACTTCATCAACTGGCAGCTCACTTCGGCGGGCGCATCCTCGATTTAGATGACCTCGCCACACTGGACGCGGTGCGTGCCGACGTGGCAAGAGCTGTTGCCGGATCGCAGATGGTGCTCATTGACGAATACCAAAAGGCGCCTGAGGTACTCGAGGCGATGAAGGCGGAGTTGAACCGGGCCACATACCCCGGCCGATTTGTCCTCACCGGCTCGACCCGCCACGACGCGCTTCCCGGCGCTGCCCAGGCACTCACTGGTCGCCTCGAGACGCTCAAGGTCTTTCCACTGTCGCAAGGGGAGCGCGACGATAGGCATGAAGACTTTCTCGCGTTGGCGCTCGAACATCCAGAAAAGGTCCTCCAGCCTGAACTCTCTGAAACGAGCCGAGAGGAGTACGTTGGTCGGATCACTGCGGGAGGCTTCCCTCTTGCACTCACGATGTCCAGTGAGGCAGCACGACGAAGGTGGGTCCGTCACTACGTCCGCCTAACGCTCGAGCGAGATATCCGGGAACTGAGCAATCTTCGCCAGGGAGAC
>Ga0207955_1000492_pt1 | contig 11179 bp, 7 predicted proteins | sample CryBogCBE29Jun09_FD_184563 | JGI IMG/M metagenome (GOLD analysis project Ga0207955, IMG submission 184563) | Freshwater microbial communities from Crystal Bog, Wisconsin, USA - CBE29Jun09 (SPAdes) (version 2) | ecosystem: Environmental > Aquatic > Freshwater > Lake | place: Crystal Bog... | reverse complement strand
CGAAGTCCGTAGTATTGTACCTAAATTTGATCTACGTGCATTACCAGAAGGTGCAGAACGCATTAACAATTTATTAGATCATGCTCCGGAAAAACTTATACCTGTACTAGAATATCTTGCAGGTAGGAATCTCTATTTAGAAGACTATGATTTTTATTGGACTCCTAAAATTGGTTTTAGTAATAGACTTATTATACCGTTTACCTATAACGATACGATTGTAGGATATACTGCCCGTGCTGTAGGAGATGCTAAACCAAAGTATATTTCAGAACAACAACCTGGATATGTATTCAATCTCGATGCTCAACATGATGATCGACTATTCACGATTGTATGTGAAGGCCCATTTGATGCAATAAGTATTGATGGCTGCGCGATCTTAGGTGCTGAAATTAAAGATAGTCAAAACTGGCTATTAAAGCAACTAGGAAAAGAAATTATACTAGTACCAGATAAAGACGAAGCTGGCAAAGTAACCGTAGAACAAGCAATCGAGTACGGTTGGTCAGTTAGTATGCCCGATTGGCCAGAAGGTATTAAGGACGTTAATGATGCCGTGGTTAAATTAGGTAGGCTGGCAACATTATGGTTAATTATTTCTGCTAAAGAATCAAACGCCTTAAAAATTAGACTTAAAACTAAATCTTGGTTTAGAGAATTACATGAAGCTTGATTATATTACACGACCCAGTTTTTATTCTTTAGATCAGTGTCAATCTATCGCTGAAAAACTAGCTATGGAAAAAGAAATTGGATTGAATGATGCTCCGGCAGGAAGAACAATTAAAACAGCACAAGTTGATCTAGTAGCTTGGAAAAATGCACAGGAATATCTTGGAGAATTAGAAGATGCCGTTGCCTTAGTTAATCAGCAGATGTTTGGTTTTGAAATCTACAAGATGAGTCCGTTTGAGTGCGTCAACTTTAATCAGTATCATGACAGCGAACAGGGTGAATATAGTTGGCACAAGGACAGTATAAAAAATGAATTGTACGATTATAAGCTGACAGTTATAGCAAATATTTCAACCGAATCATATCAAGGCGGTCATTTTGAATTGTTTTTAAATGAGCCGTTACATATTAAAGAATTTGATGAACCGGGGTGTGTGATAGTAATACCATCATACACTCAACATAGGGTTACTCCTGTAACTAATGGAGTAAGAAAAACTGTATCGTTTTGGATTAGAGGACCTGCATTTAGATGAGAAAGTTGCTTAATTTTTTAACCAGCCCCTGGCGTAAATTTCAAGAATATCGCAATTTTAAACGTAAACTTGAAGAATTACGCAAACGTGATCCATTTATCTACAAATGATACACTGGGGGATTAACGCACTCAATCACGGGCATAGCATTGCTGTGTTCAAGGATGACCAATTTGTCGACAACTATGTCGGCGCAGGCGACGAACTGTCCAGCGATACCACTGTCAAGGCACTGGGGCTAGGTAGTCCGGACAGATTGTTTTGGTATGAACGGCCGTGGATTAAAAAGGCTCGTCAAATACGTGCAGGCCAATTTAAGACAGCTATGAATCTAAACGTCCTGCCTAGTCGCTACATGGAGCAGTTTAAATATGCACCAATAACTTATACTGCTCATCATGCTAGCCATGCTGCTGCTGGATACTATACCAGCCCATTCGATAAGTGTGTAACAGTTGTAGTAGATGCCATTGGCGAGTTCGAATGCGCAACAATTTGGTATTGCGCCAATGGCAAGATGAAGAAAATTTGGTCAAGAAGTTATCCACATAGCTTAGGTTTGTTCTATTCAGCATTTACCAAACTCTGCGGCTTGACTCCTATTAAAGACGAAGGCATCCTGGAAAAAATGGCTGAGCAAGGTGACAAGCATAGATATAAACACCATATACGAAACTATATGGGCGGTATACTAACTGCCTATAAAAATATGCATCGCGGCATCAATGATTGGCCGCACGACATAAGAAATCTGCAGGACCAATGCGATATTGCCGCCGCAGTACAAGCTGAGTTCGAGGATCAAACTAGTCTGATTATGTTACAGGCCGCAGTTATGACACAAGCTCAATCAATTGTGTATATGGGCGGCTGTGCCATGAATAAGACAGCTAATAAACGCATAGTAGAGCCTATGTTTAAGTATCGTTGGAGTTTGCCTAATCCTGGAGATCCTAGTAGTTCAATAGGCGCAGTACTGTATCACACAAAAGAAAAAATCAAGTGGACAGGTCCGCTTGCCAAACACATTGAAATTAACACATAAAGAGCGTATAATATAAAGATGGCACAAAATACAGATTACGGATTTGATATACAAAAATTATACCTTGAGATGATGCTGGCTGATGCAGCCACATTCGTTCGATGTCAGAGTATTTTTGATCCGTCACTATTTGATCGTAGATTGCAAGACTCTGCAGAGTTTATGAACAAGTATGTTGAAGAACATAATGTTATGCCAACTGTTGATATTGTTAACGCAGCCACCGGTGGCAGTTTTAAACCCACAGAAAATTTAAGAGAAGAACATTTTGATTGGCTGTTAAATGATTTTGAAACATTCATCCGGCATAAGGGTCTCGAAAAAGCCATATTAGAATCCGCAGACATGCTGGAAAAAGGTGAATACGGTAGTGTAGAAGAAAAAATTAAAAAAGCAGTACAGGTCGGTCTCACTAAGGACATGGGCACTGATTATTTTTTAGATCCACGTGCTCGACTAATGAAGATCAAAGATAATAATGGCCAAGTGAGCACTGGATGGAAAAGTGTAGATGATAAACTATTCGGAGGAATGAATCGTGGAGAACTTAACATTTTTGCTGGCGGATCAGGTGCAGGTAAATCCCTCTTTCTTGCTAATCTTGGCATAAACTGGGCACTAGCTGGACTAAATGTAGTATACTTAACACTAGAACTTTCAGAAGAACTAGTATCGATGCGTATGGATGCTATGATAACAGGCATGGCTACTAAGGAGATCTTTAAAAACTTAGATGATGTTGAAATGAAGGTCAAGATGGTGGGTAAGAAGTCTGGCACATATCAAGTCAAATATATGCCCAGTGGTAAGACTGCCAACGATATCCGTAGTTACTTAAAAGAATATGAAATTAAAATGGATCGAAAAGTTGATGTACTGTTAGTTGACTATTTGGACTTGTTGATGCCACAGAGTAAGAAAATTAGCCCAGCAGACTTGTTTATTAAAGACAAATATGTGTCGGAAGAATTACGAAATTTAGCGGTAGAAAAGAACTGTGTGTTTGTTACAGCGGCACAGTTGAACCGTGGTGCTGTGGAAGAAGTTGAGTTTGATCACAGCCATATCTCAGGCGGATTAAGTAAGATTCAGACAGCTGATAACGTGTTTGGTATCTTTACGTCACGTGCTATGCGTGAGCGTGGACGCTATCAAATTCAGTTAATGAAAACTCGTTCTAGTAGCGGTGTAGGCCAAAAGATTGATTTAGAATTTAATATTGACAGTTTGCGAATTAGTGATCTAGCCGAAGAAGAAGGTTATGGAAATCATAACAGCCAGTCAGCAGGCAGTACGCTACTAAACTCAATCAAACAGCGTCAAACTGTCGCACAAGAAAACCCAACTGATGGGGCCGCAGTTCCAAAAGTTAAAGCCCAAGTTGAATCTAGTAAGTTGAGAGAATTGTTGAATAATCTGCCAACTGATGATATCTAGTGGTTTTTAGACAGAAAAGATAAGTACGTATATTATGGAACTATATCATCTGCGCTCAATCGACGACCCTTTAACCAAAGTGGTTAAAGATGATCCAGTACGTCCGCATATTCCATTAGAGCAACGCATTAATGATGCTGCTGAAATTCTTATTCTCAAAGCTGGCGAAGAAATTCTAGCCGCAACCTGTTTACAATGGTTAAGCGATATTCCGGCTGATGAGCAAGATCTTATCAACATGGGCAAAGACAAAAATACCGCAGTGTTTTACACTATTTGGTCATATAGTCCGGGAGCAGGTGCTACCTTGTTAAAACAAGCGGCCGAGTGGATTTTAGGTGAATTCAAAGATGTTAAAAACATTGTTACACTGAGTCCGCAAACAGAGATGGCCCGTCGGTTTCACTTAAAAAACGGTGCTACAATCCATAAAGAAAATCCTACATCTGTAAATTATCAATACTACAGCAAAGAATAACCAACGCTTTAAAGGTAAATACTAGTCAATAAGGACTAGATTTATGGCCGTCACACAACATTCAGTAAAACTAGTAGCATACGATGCTATAGACTTGGCAAAGACTAGCTATACTCGCGGCGATGTAGTATTTGATACTACCAATGTTACTCTTCGAGTTATGGATGGAGCCGTAGCCGGCGGACATCCGCTACTACGTGCAGATCTTTCTAACTTAACTGGCCAAATTCCTATCACGGTTTCTGCCACTCCGCCCGCAAAACCAATTAATGGTACTGTATGGTTAAACATTACTAACGGTGGATTATATGTATATTACGTAGACTCAAATGGTGGTCAATGGATTCAGCCTAGTTCTCCAAACTATTCTAACACTACCGCCCAAACCTATATTTTACCTCAAGCTAGTACTACTACACTCGGTGGCGTTTATGTTGACGGTGTTACTATTGTAAGTAATAATGGAATTATCAGTGCTGCAAATTCAACAGCCAGTGTTTCTACAAATGCACCATCTAATCCCATAACTGGTAGCCTATGGCTCGATTCAACTAACGATTCTCTTTATGTCTATGCCAACGGTGCTTGGGTTCAACCAGCAACTGCGGTTACCGGTGGTGGATCTACATATACATTGCCTGCTGCTACTACAAGTTCATTAGGCGGTGTTATAGCTGATGGCACAACAATTCTTATTAGCCCATCTGGTGTTATTAGTGTTACAGGCGCAAATTCTTATACGCTACCAAAAGCCACTACTGGTTCATTAGGTGGTGTTATTGTTGATGGTACTAGTGTTACTATCAATAGTGGCGGTGTTATATCCGTTAATTTTGCTGGTTATGTTAGTTCAACAAGTTTAACATCTACCTTATCCAGTTATGTTACTTCAACAAGTTTAACATCTACTTTATCCAGTTATGTTACTTCAACAAGTTTAACATCAACGTTAACTAACTATGCAACTAACTCTAGTGTATCTAGTGCGATTGCAGGATCTGCCTATTCATTGCCGACTGCTAGTCCTACACAGTTAGGTGGTGTAAAAGTTGATAATACTACTATCACTATTACTGGTGGTGTTATAACTGCTACCGTTGCTGCATTGACTTACGGATCATTTGCAACAGTATCGACTACTACAGCAACCTTAACAAATGCTTCAAGTGCTACTGCTACAGTAACTATGGGTAAAGGTTACATATTACAAAGTATTCAAGTCAGCGCAGGGGCATGGGTAACTGTTTATTCAAGTACATCTGCACAGAGCAGTGACAGCACTAGAAGTATTACAACTGATCCAACTCCGGGAAGCGGAGTTATTGCTGAGGCTATCACTACAACTGCAACTACAACCTATTTTAGCCCGGCAGTATTTGGTTACAATAATGATGGAACTGTTACAACTAATGCTTACCTAAAGATTTATAACAACAGCGGATCCTCAGCAGCAATAACAGTAACACTTACCTATTTAAGGTTAGCATAATTATGTCAGTAATATTTCCTAGTAATCCCTCAACAAATCAAACCTTTACAAATGGCTCCTTTACATGGATATGGAACGGTCGAGCCTGGTCTTTACAGCCCGCGGCTGGGTATGTATTGCCGCAGGCAAGCACTACATCACTAGGCGGGGTCAAGACTGATGGTACAACAATTAGTGCAAATGCATCCGGAGTTATCAGTGTTGTAACCGCCGGACTACCGACTGCAACTACTAGTAATCTTGGACTAGTTAAACCAGATGGCACTACAATTACTATCGCTAACGGCGTTATCAGTGCAGTATCAAGCGGTGGTGGTGGCGGTGGCGGTGGCTCTGGAGGAACAACTAGTTATAAGCTGGATGCTAGTGCAGACGTACTAATGACAACCGTGCCAGCTGGTACTACAACTACAAGTTTTAACGGCAGTGTTGAGGTCAGTTTAAGTTTAAATTCTTCTGTACTGAGTGCGGGAAATACTATCGTTAAACGCGATGGCGCATCTAGTATTTTTAGTAGTAATTTTTATGCAAGCGGTGCCCATCTAACAGCAGGTTCCGGTGGAGCTTATAATTCAACTTATTATCAACTGATTAACGAAGACAACAGTCTAGGTAATAGATATACAGCCGTGTATCGTAGAGATTATGTAACTAACGGAGTAGCACAGACAATTGGTATTCGAGTTGGAAGCGATGGTGATAATAACAATTATCACTATGCTGCATATCATGTATTTGATTCTTATGGACAACAACGTATTACTGGTTCTGCTAACGGTGCTGCCTATATTAGTTCCGCAGATAGCACGTTTCACGGAACAGCAGTCACAGCGCAATATGCCGACTTGGCTGAAAAATATCTGCCAGATACTGTATATGAAATTGGTACAGTAGTGACATTAGGCGGCAATAAAGAAATAACAGCGTCAATAGAAGGCTCTAGAGGTATTGGTGCTATAAGTGATCGACCAGCATACTTAATGAACAAAGATTTAACTGACGGCATACCAGTTGCACTAAAAGGACGTGTGCCAGTTAAGGTAATCGGTTCGGTGAACAAAGGTGATGATTTAGTAGCAACTGATAACGGGTGTGCTAGAGCTGCAACAGCTACAGATACTAAAATATTTGCTGTGGCTATCGAATCCAATGCCGATCAAGAAATTAAATTAGTCGAAGCACTAATACTTTAAGGATTTTACATGTCTATTAATTTTCCAAGTAATCCTATATTAAATCAACAATATACTTTTGGAGCAAATTCGTGGTACTGGGATGGAACAGAATGGGCTGTATTACCAAATCCATCTCCTGCATTTACCTCTCTAACATCAACAGCTATAACTGCGGGGACAATCACCGCTAGTACAGTTACCGATAGCGGTAATAGAGTTATAACTTCAATAGCACCGACCAGCGGTAATGGTATTGCAATTAGTGCTATTACTAGCAGTGGACCCAACACAGCGTTTACCGTTGCTAATACCGGAGTATTAACAACATCGGCCGGCACTGGTATCAGTGTAAGTGGCTCAACTGGCAATATAACTATTTCAAATACTGGCGTACTTAGTGTGGCAGCTGGATCAGGTATTAGTGCTACCGGAACCAGTGGCAGTATAGTGATCAATAATACCGGTGTACTCAGCGTCACTGCCGGTACTGATATTACTACCAGTGGCACTACTGGAAATATTTCAATTAGTGATGCTAGTACACTCCAGACTGTTACAGGTCGAGGAGCCACTACAACTAATGCTATTAACATAACAAATACTACAGCTAGTACTAACATTACTACTGGAGCATTACTAGTAACAGGCGGAATTGCCACTAGGGGTAATTTGAATTTTGGCGGAAATCTACAGGTTAACGGTCAAACAGTAATCGATTCTGGCGGAAATTTTTTAATAGGCACTACCAGCATTAAATCATTCGCTATAGCCATGTCGGCAGCCTTATCATAAATATAGAAATTGGAGATTATCTGTGTCAAAAGCGCAATTAAGAGTATATGAGTTTTTTCCTGGGGCTGCAGGTGTTGGCACCATTCAAGTACCGGGCAAGATTGATTTACAGCAGTTATTAGTCATTACTAATACTACAAGAAATGTTATTTTGTATAACTTTGCAGATGCTACATTTGCCGGCACTACAGTATCATTTACTAGAGCTAATCAAACTTCTGGTTATACAACTGTACTGGACACAGAAGATGGTTACACTACTATTACCCTAGCGGTTAGTACTGTTGGTCAAAATAGCACAGATACACTACAGGTGTTCTTTGAAAAACCAGAACAAACAGTTCGACCATGGCCTATGGGGACTGATGCATTTGAACGTACTCGCGTAAGTCCTCCACAATCAATGATTGACGCTGACTTTGAGTACGGTATGCAACCTACCAAGTGGTTAACACTCAGTAGTCAACGTGGTATTCCAAGTTATTATGAAATACCAGGTACTGATCTTACAGTCACCGTTGCTGTAACTGATGCTAGTCAGAGTGCAGGATATGTTAGTACGGCAGAAAGTTTAATCACCATCACTACTAGCACTCCTCACAATTTTGTTTCCGGTACTCCAATAACCATTAGAGGATTTAATTCTTCTGTAACTGGGTTTGACCGTGCAGAAGGATCGTTTGTAGTCCTATCATCATCAACTTATACATTTACATACTATGCCAAAGGTAAAGTTGGTTTTACCAATGGCGACAATTTATGGACCAGCTTTATACAGTTAAGACAAGCGGGATTCTATACTGGTGCTGCAATTAATGCCAATATCAATACCATCGCTACTGCCACAACAGGCAGCGGAACTAACACTGTAACACTAGATACTACTACCGGCTTCCAAGCAGGATTTGCTGTAACATTTAATCAAGTCCTTACAAATGCCACTGGTTGCAACGCAGCTAACAACTATATCAAAGTAGGTAGTACACTAGGTATGAAAGTTGGAATGCCACTATATTTTTCAGGCAGCCCTGCGTTTGGTGGCCTTGTGTCCGGCCTAACACTTTATGTTCAAACTATCGTAGACGGACAAACTATTATCTGTGCAACTAGCCCAAGTTTAAGCGTAATCTTTGTACCAACTGCTACCGTAGCTAATGGAAATCTTGCTGTAGCAGGTGGCGGCAGTTTTGGTGGAATTACAGCAGGACAAGCATATTATGTTGCCACAGTAGGTGCCGGCAATATACAAATTAGTAATAATATTATATATAACACAACAATTACTGCAACTAACGCATCACTGAACAGTGCTACATTTGGCACAACTAATAATATGGTAGTAGGTGAAACTGTTATAATTACAGGTTCAACTATTGGTAACTTGACTGCTGGAACATACTATGTGGCACAGATTTTAGACAGTCAAAACGCCACGTTGAGTACTAGTCTCAGTGGCTCAGTGTTTGTTCAGTCTAGTGCTTCAGGATCAATGAGCGCACAAGTAGGTGTTGTGTTATCGTTAACCACAGCATCTGGATTCCTCAGTGTAGTTCATGCACCTAATCCTACATTCACCTATAGTTCCAGTGCTACAGCAGCGTCATTCCAAGGTAGTCTGACTGGTAATGTTCTATCAGTAACAGCAACAACATCTGGTACTATTAGTCCAGGACAGGGGTTGTCCAGTGGCATTCTAGTTCCTAGTAATACTAACATTGTATATCAGTCGGACGCAGCAGGTGCAACAGCAGTGGCTAGTCCTACATTTGCCAGTGGCGGTGCCGCAGGTGCTAACACTGTTGTACTCAGCAGTAACACCGGGTTACTAACTGGACAAATAGTTTCAGGAACAAATTTACCTGTAAACACGTTTGTCACAGCTGTCAATGGCACTACTGTTACTCTAAGTAACTATTTTACTGGACAAGCATCTGGCACTTATAATTTTTATACCCCTGGCGGCCTTGGCACATACATTGTCAGTACCAGCACAGGCAGTATCAGCAGCGGCACCAGTTTTACCACAACATCAACAAATCCTACAATTACCGTTAACACGTTTGTACCGCATGGTCTAGTTCCTGGACAAACTATTACCGTAGTAATTACCAGTGAAAGTGGCTTTAACAATCATACCCTTGCGCAAGGTCCGTACTTTGTTGAACAAGTTTACACTAGTGTAGTCAATGGTGTAAGTATAGCCAATACATTTACCTATACTGCACGTGCTTCGGGAGCAATCAATCCCGGAAGTACTCTATTAGGTACTGTGTATATTCGTCCTGACAGTTTCTATACTCATCGCCCACTAGACGGTGGAGTTCAGTTAGGTACTAACTTACCTAGTTATGGTAGCCAAGCAGTGCGTATGAGTAAAAAGTACATACGTTACCAATCTGGTAAGGGCATTAACTTCAATACCGGTCTATTAGTAGCACCTAACATATTTGTAAGATCAGCAGTAGCTGATGGTACAGCCATTGGCTCTAATATAACTATCATTATGGATGATACTGATCACGGATGTCAGGTAGGGGCACAGGTAACACTATCGGGTGTAGTTACTCCTGGGTATAGCGGAACTTACTATGTAAGTAATATTTTAGATGAGCGTACTCTGCAGGTAGTGGCTACATCAGTCTTGGGATCACAGGTAGGTGCTATCAGTGATCCATGCTTGTTAACTGTTAACACTTGGTATGGTGCAACTGTACGTTCTGGTACATTTGATGATAAAGACGGTGTATTCTTCCAATACGATGGGCAAAACTTCAGCGTAGTTCGCCGTGCAAGTACATTCCAATTAGCCGGTACAGTTAACATGACTGTAGACTCCGGCCAGGTGCTAGGATTAAACACAAGATTTACCAGCCAGCTGGCTGTGGGCGATCGTGTGGTTATTCGAGGTATGAGCCATCAAGTTATACAAGTTATAAATGATAATTTAATGTACGTTAATCCGCAATGGCGCGGCGGTGTCAACGTATATGGTATTAAGATGACTAAAACTATCGACTATGTGGTACCACAAAGCAAGTGGAACTTGGATCGATTTGATGGATCAAATGGTCCGTTTAATCCTAGTGGATATAGCCTAAATATCAATAAGATGCAGATGGTGGGCTTACAATGGACATGGTATGGTGCTGGTGCGATCGATTGGATGCTGCGCGGACCACGTGGTGATTATGTGTTTGTTCATCGCCTACGTAACAACAACTTAAACAACGAAGCATGGATGCGTACTGGTAATATGCCTGTGCGTTATGAAACTATTAACGAAAGTGCTCGCAGTTATATAGTAGGATCAGGAGTCGGTTCATCTGATACAACTATTCCACTTAATGATGCTTCAGGATTTCCTATAACACAGGGTACAGTATATATTGATAATGAGTTTATCCAACATACTGGTCGTATCAGTACCTTTGCCACTGCTATATCATCAGCAGGTGTGATTACCGTAGCCAGCACAGCAAGCATGAGTTTAAATCAGCCTATAGTGTTTATGGGTGCCAGCATGGGCGGTATTGCAGCTAATACTACTTA
>Ga0207955_1000491_pt1 | contig 11216 bp, 5 predicted proteins | sample CryBogCBE29Jun09_FD_184563 | JGI IMG/M metagenome (GOLD analysis project Ga0207955, IMG submission 184563) | Freshwater microbial communities from Crystal Bog, Wisconsin, USA - CBE29Jun09 (SPAdes) (version 2) | ecosystem: Environmental > Aquatic > Freshwater > Lake | place: Crystal Bog... | reverse complement strand
CTCGGCCCCATCTTCGTCGTCCGTGACATGGGTGAATTCAACAAAGAGCAAATACGTGATGAACTTCTCGCCCCAAACGGGATATTCTCCGTTACCACGTGCCCATACGTTCCTGCCCACAACGGGGTAGTTGAACGTCTTTGGAGAACTCTCTCTGATATCACCATATGTCAGCTACTTGCCTCCAATCTTCCGGAATCTTTTTGGGAGGAGTCAGCAAAATGTGCTAATTACATAACAAATCGACTCCCAGGTGCTCACCCTGAAGTTACTCCATTATCTCCTTATGAAGTTTACTTCGGCATTGCTCCACCCATAAGTCACTTCCGAATCTTTGGGTCGGTCTGTTACGTCAAAGATATACTAGCGCCCAAACAACCGCGCGCCAAAAGCTTTCGCGGAATTTTCGTCGGTTATGAAGATCGTCAACAAGTAGGATACCGAATATACCTACCTGAGCAGAAACACTTCATTGTGAACTACCACGTCACATTCAGCAATGCTGATGATATCTTCTCCAGCATTCAACAAGCGAACCTAAATGACCGTCAAGTCAACTCACTCATGAAGTCAATGTCTCATGAAATCAAAGAAGTCCCTCTTGAACCATCACCTACGCACAAAGTAAACCAGGTAGCACAAAGCACTGGTCATGCGTATCAGTCTGAACTGTTTATCGCACAAGAAGATCTAATGTCACTATCACATCGTCTCCAATCCGACAATCATATCAACTATTCGTGGTACAAGAAACTTAAACCACATGTCTTGCCGCTCCCTTCAAAATATCCCACTAGTACTATCATAGATAAAGTCACTTCTGAAGTATATTCTATGAGTAATAATAGTATCTATGTACCCGCCATGGACAAAGCAGACGTCATCTGTCTTGAGCCAGTGAGCCCTGCGGATACTCTGCCTACTCCGGGATGCGAAGCAAACTGTGAAGGGTACTCGTCAGTACTGGATGTAACTGCGAATAGCCCGAAGGACAAAGCGAACCGTGAAGGGAACTGTACAGACGTCTCGTCAACGGGCAGTTACCTGAAAGACGTGAGGATGTGTGGTCGAAAGAGGTCAGAACCAACCACGGATTGGCCATCCAATGTGGATTCTGTACCAAAATCTTCAAATACCTCATCCGAACTCAGTACCGATGTTATTAGGGTGACTCCTTATAAGAGGCGATGTCTAATAAAAGAGACCGTCCCTCTCACCATTACGATGGTTGACATCCGGGAAGAGAAAGGGTTACCCTACGTTCCTATACCGATGATGATATCCGAAAGCGACCCGCGGATAGAGAAGGTGCCCCCAACGCTAACGAATAGTATCAACACTGACGAATGCTCCCGGGGCAGTATTCCAGTCTATTCATCCCCATCCAGTTCCTTGAAAAAAGTCCGATTTCATATTCTTCCCGACTTAGTGATATTTCCAACGGATTCCTATGATTTGCCTATCCAACCTACATCTTTGTCAAATGATAACTCTCTTTCACTGTATGTAGGTAAATACTTTCTGGACCCACACACGGACTTACCATGTATAGTCCATAGAGCCATACTCTGGGCAAATCAAGAAGTATTTCGAGCATATTATGTTAACCGATACGGCAAACCGTCATCAATATCCAAACCACCTCTGATGAACAAATCGCACGTTATACCACTGATTGCAGAATTTAAGAATCTTTGCACTGAGCTCGCCGAAAACGTAACCTTTCCGACAATCTCTGAGTCATTTCTCTACCAAATAGACCACTCCACAGGAAAGGAGGAGTATGAACTCAAAATAAGAGAGAAATCAAAAGAACGTTACCTCATTGACTCCCAAACTGGCAATGCGGCTATCGGATATGCCCTGAGTGCCCGAACCGATATCATCGATGTCAAAACACCCAAAACCTTTAATCAGGCGATGAAATCATCAGACTCGGCACAATGGAAGACTGCAATCGAAGCCGAACTTCAGTCCATGCGTGATAACAATGTTTGGAAACCTGCAATTCTCCCAGAAGATCGTAAACTGGTCACCACCAAATGGGTATTCCGTCCCAAATACGATATCCATGGTGTTATTGTCAAATATAAAGCTCGACTAGTTGCTCGCGGATTTGAGCAGGTCTATGGCAAAGACTTTGACGAAACATATAGTCCAGTTACTCGTCTGTCTTCACTTCGACTTCTCTTCGCTCTTGCAACTCAATTTGATCTCGATCTTCAACAGATGGACGTCGAAACTGCCTTTTTGAATGCAAATCTTCAAGAAGAAGTCTACATTGAAGTTCCTCAAGGAGTTCAAATTGAAATGCCTAACAACTGCTTTCGCCTAAATAAAGCGTTGTACGGTCTCAAACAATCACCTCGTGCCTGGTATGAGGACATCAACAAAACCCTACGCACTCAAGGTTACAAATGCATGCAAAATGAAAATTGTCTTTTTGTCAAGCATTCTCCTGCGAGCATAACCATCATTGCGCTCTATGTTGATGATCTCATCATAGCAGGGAAGTCTTCTGAAGTTAATCAAACCAAAGACTTCTTAAAATCCAGATACACGATGAAAGACTTAGGATTCGTAAATCACATCCTAGGATGCGAAGTATTCCAAGATTCAAGTTCCAAGACTCTATATCTTACCCAACGAAGATACATTCTTGCTACGTTGAAACGCTTTCTAAATAAAACCGAACTCAAAAAGATTGGTTTAAATACATCTCCAATGGAAGCCTCCGTAGCACTAACTTGTACTAATTCGGAACTTCCACCAGACGAGCAAGAGGAAATGCAGAATGTGCCGTATCGTGAAGCTATCGGTTCTCTACTGTGGCTCGTCGCCGGCACAAGAGCGGACATAGCCTATTCGGTTCAGACCTGTGCGAAGTTCTGCTCAAACCCTAATCGCAAACATTGGAAAGCCGTACTACGAATATTACGCTATCTTCACCGAACTATCAACTACGGTCTTGCTTTCCGAAAAAGCTTGTACTCTATAACTGAAAGCAAAATTTATAAATCCTGTTCAAGTTCAAACTTTGATCTTGCTGAAATCAACGACTCGCCCATACAAGTCACGGGTTACTCTGACTCTGACTGGGGTCGTGATCCCGACACTCGACGATCAATTTCCGGCTATCTAATGTTCATTAACGGCTGTCTAATTAGCTGGGGCTCGAAAAGACAACAAAGTGTTGCTCTATCCTCAATGGAAGCTGAATACATGGCCTTGTGCCTAGTAGCTGGGGCTCGAAAAGACAACAAAGTGTTGCTCTATCCTCAATGGAAGCTGAATACATGGCCTTGTGCCTAGCCACACAAGAAGCTGTCTGGCTAATTGAGATCCTAAACAATCTCAAATTTCTTCAAAGATCTCCAATAATTATTCACGAAGATAATAAAGCCTGCATTGACTTTTCTAATCACAATGTTCATCATGCCAAATCTAAACATATCCAACAAAGATATCACTACACGAGAGACGTAATTCAAAAAGGCAAAATCTCTCTCGCGTACATTCCTACATCAGAGAATCCAGCAGATATAATGACCAAACCCTTAACTCCAACTGCTCATGTTCCTCACTTCTTACGCTTGATGATATTTTTACCGTCCTCAGGAGATCCGGAAATAGACGAAGTACCTCGCATAACTGGAGACTCTTAATAATTCGGCAACCGGCGAACCTTCATCAACGAACCTGCATTCCAGACCATTTTCATCCAGTGATCTTCGTAAATTGACCTGAGGAGGAGTGTTAGAGAAAAATATTTTTATGTTTTCCAGTTCAATTTTCTCGATCACTAGTATACTAGTAAAGTGAAACGTCTCTTCAAGATATTATTTGTGTTGAACGACATCTTTGGTGTATAATTGTTAATTACTAAGTTTCAGTCAATCTCAAGCTTTTCTTGTCACAACTATGTCTAGAATGCAAGGTTCAAACGCTAATGTTAATTTTCCGCAACATGGTGACGCCGAAGGTGTCAATCCTGGTAATGCCCCTTCCGTCTCCGCGACCCTCCACAATTTTTCGGGAGCCCAAACCATTCCCAGCGCTCCAACTCGCCATCTCCCTGTGGTTAATCATCAACGCGCAGTCCCAAACTCGCCCATCTCTCCCCCTCTTGATCCCCGCGATGGAATTCTGAATTATCTCGTCCATCAAGGACTTCTCAATTCTGATCTCAGTCTCCGAATCGATCATCAAACGCTTCGCAACGTCTTATCGTCCACCCGTCACAATTCTCAAGAAGTTCCCATTACGTCAATGCCGCAGATTTCGGCCGATCCCTTGACTCGCGACCCCAGAATGTCGCCAGATCCAAACGGTCGTGCATCTTCTCCTAACTTCGGTGCTGCAAATGATGCGCCGACATCTCGTCATTCGCTTGGAAATGCGTCCTCAATCTACCGCTCACGAATCGCTCAGAACCGCGATTACTCTCTGCTTTCCCCATTTTCCACTGCTGGAGTCGATATTTTCCACGATACAACCAACCCGTATCGTCCAAACGAAAATATCGCCAATTATCAACGTACACCAAACTTTCGCCTATCATCTCCGCCTTCAATTCCTGATCCGCGACGCCCATCACTCCAGATGACCCCTGCTCAAATTCAGGGAATTTTTCAAAACGTCACTCCGCCTCCCCAAAACTCGCACACGACCTCCTCCCAGATGAGTCGTATCGCCACTCTTCACACTAGTCGCCTCAAACCACTAATTCCTCATCGCTCACCTCTAATCCATATGCCTGACACTGCTGATAGCACCCGCGAATTTGATCTTCAGTGTCTCGCCGCAGATTTTTATCTCACGGTGTATACCCAAGAGACCGAAGATGATCCTGCTACTGGCCCAATGGGTCTCCTCGCATCACTCACCCGTGATCAGGGCCTACGCGAACATCAAGCCTTCTTTGACGCCCAAACCAAGCACAAGGACAAGCACTACACGCCAAAACTTCCGGCAAGCAACGTTTCGGAAATTGCCTTCGTTCGCTTCACGTCCAACTTCTACTCGCTTCTTGAAGACTGCCCACTTTTTCGCGTCGAGTACCTACTTCTTCCCAAATATACCGACGCCAATGCTGTGCCGAACATCAAAACTGTTCACACAGTCATCAAATGGCTGTGGCAGAAACTTCATCAGGCCTGCGAAAACAACCCCAAAGCAACGGAATTGATAACCAGCTCTCCGGTCTACGACCCACACACTGCCTGGGTTGCCCTTCACCGTCACTTTCTTCCTCAGGATCCGACAACAACTATGGCCCGCGATACCAGACTTTCAAATGTTCGCCAACGCTCGGGGGAAAGCAATTCCGAATTCCTCAACCGCTTGTTCGAAGACCTGATGATCATCGAGTACACAGGCTTCCCTCTTGAAGAGCGTCGCATTTCCCATTTCATTATCAACGCCCTTCGGGACCCAACGCAGCCATCCAATACCAACATCTCCGTCAATCCCCAAATCAAACCTTCGATTACTGGCTCAACATAATTCGCACTCTCCCGACTACTACCCCAACCCTTCCACCGGGACTCCAACAAGTGCACTACGCAGAATCCAGCTCTCCACGCCAGCGTGAATCCAATTATCCCGCATCCCAAGCGTCTCCCGGGACCCAAACCGACACACGGGATCGAAGCAATACGACCACCGACACCTGCGAACACTGTGGTCGTCCTGGACACAACATCACAAAATGTTATCACTACCCAAAAAGTGAAACATATAAACGAGATTATTATCGCCAAAAACGAGATTATCCATCAGAATACAGGCGATCACAATCACCGGTCAACTCTCGTACGCGATACAACTCATCTCGTTCAAAATCGCCGAACCGCGACCCTAAATCAAATTCCAGCAATCAATATTATCAAATAAAACGGTCTGTCCAACCCTCCGAACGTGCTATTAGCCCCCCAAGATCGCCAAACCCCCCCCGTTCAGCCCCTCTTAGCGTTGAACATAAAACAAGAAAATTAGCAGAAAACATGGAAGCAAATCTCACGATCTACGAGTCGAATAACTCCGAAATTTTTTCGACTTCCGACAACAAAGTCCTCTCTGAACATCATATTCATCGCGGAGCTCCTAACAATGACTCCTGCGAGCGTGAAAAATCAAATTGTGAATTATACCCAAATAGTATAATGCCTACCAACCGCGCGTCTTTCGTCCCTTATGATGAACTTCCGCGCACAGAAGGTCTCCTCAATACCTCCCATAATTTCAATATGCCGTTCGCGCCTCAATTTTCATCCCAATTCGAGTTCTCAGATCCACCTTTTCAGCCCAAAGCGCAAGGCTCCCCCCAGGATGACCAAACGGAGTCCAACGTTCGCGACAACGCAAGCGACGTGAGTTCCGACGACTCCCAACGTTTTCGCTCCTCGTCGCCCTCGTATCCCTTTCAGACTTTCGTTGGATATGCCTTCGTGAACGTTACTTCTCGCTTCGCAACACATTGTCAATGTCCTGCACTCGACGTCCCCAATCCCTATCCAGGGGCGAATCCCTTGCAAATTTTTCCCGACGACCCCACGACGTCCGATTCCGTCGATTTATCTCCAATCCGAGCATTCCTAAGCTCCCTGCCATATGCCGACTTCTGTTCTAAATTGCGCACCGTAATCCTTCACCTTCTTCGCCAATTCTCTGCGACTTCTGAACCAAACTACTTCCCTATTCTACCAACCAGCAAAAACCCACTACTCAACTACGTCAACCCCGCATTACTCAAACCAATGGGGGATTATGACGCAGCCATCTATCTCTCTCTCACCGGAATTCTCCCAACCTCCGAATCCATACTAGTTGTCAAGTACCAAACCCCTCTCGTCCGCATCTATTCCCGAACTGATGCCACTTCTCTGGAGTTCGATGATTTCCATGCGGCAGTCTTTCTGTCCCTCCATGGTCATCTCCCACACACGTACGCGTATACTCCAGAACCTCAATACGCGCTACGTGCTCCTGCAAAATCCTCGGTACACCTGAACGTATCTCCACCGTTACGCCCTGCTGATTCGACTGTGCGTGTCAACATCGTGTGCGGTATGATGACCCACACAACCAGCACCGTCGCTCCTACCTCATCATCGAGCGGTAACCCCCAAACCCCAGTTCCTCCCACTCCAATTGTCCTCAACCTGAACGCACCATCTCCAACCTACCCGTCCAATGCCCAACAAACAGCGCATTCGGCGCTGATTCACGCGACAAATCCCTCCACCGATCCGGAGATTCTCCGCCGTGACTCTGAGGTGAGGAGATCACATCTCACCGTCTCCTCCTCACAGCGGAAATCTCTCGTGTCGATGCCCTAGTTCCCCAAATCCACTCCTTCCTCACTCAGTGCACCGAATATCGCACGGCAAGTCAAAACGCACTTAACCTACTCGACGCGGTAGCTACTACCATTCAATCTCTCTCCAGAATCCCACCAGCTCAACAATCGTCCCGTTCAACTCTAACGACGGTGTCTGATACGCCGCTCCTCTCAGTTTCCTCAACCACTACGTCGTCTTTTCCCTCACCCAACGTGTCGCTAACGATGCCTCCACCTTCTGTAGGCAATCCTCCCATCTCCACCCTATGGTCCGCTGTTCCCGCCACCTCAACAACCCCGCCCGTTTCAATGCCGGGCTCTTCCAACTCAACACCTGCAGTGCTCTCAACCCATCCATCTACTGACCCTGGGCCTCCGCCCAGAACCAACTCTCCATCGGGGCAACACCAATCCCTGCCTACTCTCGACGCAGGCATTGCCAGCACCCCAGTAGAGGATCCATCACTCCCTCTTCCATCGACAATTTTCCCGCCGATCCCGAATAATGACGAACCAACCTCCTCCGTCACTAGTTCGGCTCCCGCAGTCCTACAATACCCAGAACGCTATCCTAAGCGCTTTAACCGAATGCGCACCTTCATCTACAACCAGAGCACATCACCCGAGCAAACCGAACTAACAACCCACAGCCCGGACATCCCTCAACCCGTACCAAGTCACTCTCGCGACCACTACTCTGACAAACGAAGTCGTCACTACTACCGAGACTCTGACATTCCTCCTGCCAGACAGGACTACTATTCGCGGAACGCCTCATCCTCGCGTCCTTCTCGTCACTTCACGTCCAGAAGCCGTGACCGTGACACTTCCAATTCCCCACGACGGCGTTATCGATCACATCGTGAACGCGACTCGTCTCCGGAACGAACGCGACTCGTCTCCGGAACGACGTGGTCTCGATAGCCGTCACACCCGCGACACCACCACTGTCCTCCGAGATAATCCCTCACGGGACTCCTCACACACCTCTCCAACCCGGGATAACGATAGCCCCCGTCTGGCTCGTAACTCTTCCTGTGACTATGTTTCCCCGTCTTCTTCCCAACAAACAACCGCCCACTGGCTCGTAACTCTTCTTGTGACTATGTTTCCCCGTCTTCTTCCCAACAAACAACCGCCCACCCTCAGGGCCGATCCCTTCCAAGCACACTCCCATCCGAATCAAGCCCTGACACTCACCGTCGGGCACGGGAACCTTCCCCCGAAAATCGTAATACTCGCCCTCACCAGTCGAATCTCACCACTAGTCCAGCACCAGCACCAACATCCACTGTCGCATACGCTACACATATTATTGATCTCACTACTGGGATCGATCAGGAAGAATCATCCGACCCACCGAACCCTCGACAATTCTCAATTCCAACTGGGTCCTTCTTTGACCTACCCGCTACTATTCCGGGTGACGCACGCTTTCGATACTACGACGATCCACACGATCGCCGCTTCCACATCGACTGGCACGATCTCAGTAGACTCCAATACACCCCTCACTCTGACCTCGAAACTTTCGAAAACTTTTCACTCCACAGAGCGCACCAGGCCCAACCACATATTCATCTCGAAGGTCTTCCCCTTCCCCTCGATAGCGCCATGGCTACGGATGTCATAACACAATCCGTCCCAGAAATGATCCAATATTACTGGCAACGCATCGAGAAATTTCACTGGCTTCCGGACAGTGAAGAGGCCCTACTGCATCATCTCCTCCAAATCTCTGAAAGGTCCTACGATCCTCACACACCGACTGTGTTCTTTAACCACACCCTTCCAGCCTTCCACAACAATCAAACATCCACCACAATCCTATTCCGCTTGTGGATCCGACCAGCCCTTGGCCGCCTTCTCCGCAGACTCACAGCAACAAACGCTGACTTCTTTCATATTCCATGGGATGAAATCAACCGCTTTCCTAACAGCGGACCTGATCGTGATCCACCTCCAGGTGGTGCCACCGGCACACTACCTGGATCACCCCACCAAACAACCACGACACAGGCACAACGTGCATCCCAAAACTCCACTAGCACGTCATGGGGCTGGGCTGCCAGTGACGCCCAACCCTCCTGGTCAACGCGTTCAACCAGTTCCCAACCCTACTGGTATACACGTTCGACCAATAACCAGCCTCCGCGGCACAACGTTTCCGAACTACGTTTACGCCCCGTCCAATCCGTCATTAACACTGTTCGAAATAATCTTACCATCCATGAACATCAATGTATTCATCACATCCTAGTCATCCTTACCAGACAATATGCCGAAATGGATTCCGCACTCAAACATGAACGTGACATTCTTATAGCGACAACATTGCTTACGAATGGGACACTGTCCTCCCTCCGTCGGGCACATGCGACCTCCACTCGTCGCTCCCTTTTACATGACGACAAATCAATTCAAGGTCAACTCGAACGTATTGATCTCATCATCGAATCCAGTGAGCATCTTCAAGCTCAACGAGACAATATCTTCCTCAGTGACCTCGATATTCTCTCCGCCAATCTCTCCTTCTACTGCCGCCATCTGCTCCAAATTATCGATACCACTGTCACCACCTTACTTGACATTCTGCCGGCCTACCAAACTGGCTCAGAGCACACCTCGGCTTCAGATTCAAACTCCCGGGAATCGCTTCTACTACGTATCCAAACTCTTATTCACAGTCATGGGCTCAGGCTCGAAAGCCTCATCACCTCTGCTAATCCTTTAATATGCGAACTGCTCCAACCGCAGTGGCACAACGCTTCCGTTCACTTTACTTTTCCACTTCCTTCAACTTCAAGTCAACTACTTCATCCAACTCAAGAGGAACTACTACATCAAATAAGTAGTTCCCTCTCACGAATCAAGGTTCCCACTCACTATGGCGATCTTCCACGTCTCATTGTCCTCACTCAAGCTCATCTTCTGATCCAGCCCTCTACCCGGTTCCTAATTCAACCCTTCGCGCAATACAACCTCAATGACTTCTCTTCCCGAATAAGAGAACATCTACCAACACAATCCCTAACTCCCTTCGATCCCTCTACCATCGACAGGGACGACCGTCATCCAATCAACCAAGAATCTGCAGGATCGAGTGATACTCGCAATCACTCACAGCTCCCATCAGCCACTAACAACGACAGTCAGCCTCTCTTCTTTTATCGGAGCACCTCCAACCAAATCCCACAAGCGCCTTTCCTAATGCCAATACTCTCCGACGCGGTACTCCACAACTACCATAACTTTCTATGGGATATACCAATACTTTCCCAAACCCATTTAATCCGCAACTGCTGGATCATTCGTAATCTATGCCAACTTGACCATAACAATACCGATATTCAGAGCCTCACCAGAAACCACATTCCTAAACGAACTTATCAAATCAGGCCAGAATCTTCGCGTCGAAATCCGAATATGGTATCAACACCAATTCGCGCTCCAAACGTCGTGATCAACGAACCATCACGTGCAGTTGATCATCCTCCCTGCACCAATCTACTACGATCGGATTGTGTAACACCTATTATCGCCCAATCCGATTCAACCCCAACAATCGTACTTCCGGTTCACGACGCTAACCTAACTCTTCCACCAACGATCCCACCAGAACCGTCTACCCCTAACTCATCGAACCCGCGAATTTCTCCGGGCCCAGCCTTCACCTTAACTTCTCCTTTTCCTCCATCACCCAGCCCAAGTCCAGTTCAACGACCAACTGAGATTGCATGCCCAGATTGCTGCTCTCTCCCATCGTCATTTTCCTTCCCTCTCGATCTGGTCTCATCAAACGCCTTAGAATCACCGCCATCAAATGCTCTCCATCCAACCTACACTGAAACCTCAAACCTACCAGTGCTCCCAA
>Ga0207955_1000482_pt1 | contig 11325 bp, 9 predicted proteins | sample CryBogCBE29Jun09_FD_184563 | JGI IMG/M metagenome (GOLD analysis project Ga0207955, IMG submission 184563) | Freshwater microbial communities from Crystal Bog, Wisconsin, USA - CBE29Jun09 (SPAdes) (version 2) | ecosystem: Environmental > Aquatic > Freshwater > Lake | place: Crystal Bog... | reverse complement strand
AAGTTTAGGACAACACCATACTCCAACCTTACCAGAGCAAGTGAATGAAAGTGCAGAATTAAATGCTATGCTAGCATTAAACAAAAGATTAAACGGCTAAGTTTCGTCGCAGTTAGCACTCTGTCCGATAGTGCCAAATAGCTCCTTAGGGAGCTATTTTTTTCGGTAAATAACGTTATGGCAAAATCATTAGACGGCGTCTTAACCAAAAAGGCGCACACAAAAGAAAAGTTTACAGAACAAGAAGTCCTGGACATGGCCGCGTGTATGGACCCAGAGTCTGGTTACTTACATTTTAGCAAGAACTTTTTTCACATACAACATCCTGTTAAAGGTAAGGTAAAATTTGAACCTTACGAGTATCAGGAACGTTTATTAAGTGCATATCATAATTTTCGTTTTAACATTAATATGCTACCACGTCAAAGTGGTAAGACAACTTGTGCATCAGCATACTTGCTATGGTATGCTATGTTTCATCCAGACCAAACTATTCTAATTGCCGCACACAAATACACAGGCGCACAAGAAATTATGCAACGTATTCGTTATGGATACGAATTATGCCCTGATTATATTAGAGCGGGTGTTGTAAGTTATAACAAAGGGAGTATAGATTTTGACAACGGATCAAGAATTGTTTCAGCTACTACTACTGGCAATACTGGTCGTGGTATGTCCATATCCTTACTATATTGTGACGAGTTTGCGTTCCTACAGCCTAATATTGCTACAGAATTTTGGACATCAATCAGCCCTACACTAGCAACTGGTGGACGTGCGATTATTACCAGCACACCTAACAGTGACGAAGATGAATTTGCTATTATCTGGAAAGAAAGTCAGGACAAGTTTGATGAATTTGGCAACACTAGAGATGATGGATTAGGACGCAATGGCTTCCATGGATTTAAAGCCGATTGGTGGGAACATCCGGATCGTGGTGAAGAATGGAAAGCAACTGAGATGGGTCGTATTGGTGAGGAACGTTTCCGTCGTGAGTATGGTTGTGAATTCTTAGTCTTTGACGAAACTCTAGTCAACAGTATTAAACTAAGTGAACTAATAGGACGCGAGCCTGCATTTAAGATGGGGCAAGTACGCTGGTGGAAGAAACCAGAACGAGACAAAGTCTATCTTGTTGCCCTAGATCCTAGCCTGGGTACGGGCGGAGACTATGGTGCTATACAAGTATTTGAAATGCCCAACATGATACAGATAGCAGAATGGCAACACAATATTACCCCTATTCAACAGCAGGTTAAAATACTTAGAGATATATTAAAATATATCAGCGATGAAATGGGCGGTGAAGATGACTATAATAGCATCTATTGGAGTGTAGAAAATAACACAGTTGGTGAAAGTGCCCTAGTAGTTATTGACAATTTAGGCGAAGAAACATTCCCAGGATTATTCTTAAGTGAGCCTTTACGCAAAGGACATGTTAAAAAGTTCCGCAAGGGATTTAACACAACTCACGGTAGCAAAATAGCCACTTGTGCCAAGGCCAAATACCTAATCGAAGAAGACAAATGTGTGTTTAACAGTCGCCCACTAATAGCTGAATTCAAAGGCTATATTGCCAAAGCTACTAGTTTTGCCGCTAAAGAAGGACAGCATGATGACTTGGTTTCTGCGTTTTTGTTAATTATACGCATGAGCTTGCTACTAGCAGAATGGAATCCTGAAGTGTTCGAACGCTTAAGAGTACAGAGCGATTGGGCTATAGATGAAGATTACGAGCCACCTCTGCCCATATACATCTCCATGGGCTAGGATAAATATAACATGAACGCAAATTTAGATAAAATAGCACAAGACCTTTACGGTAAGATCCAAACACGTTTTTCCAACATTAAAATTGGAGACGAAAGTGGTAAAGTCTTAGAAAGAAAACAGGACATTCCTAATGCCCGTTTCTTTGAATTTGAATATAAAGAAAATGGCGAAAGTCTAGGCACAGTTAGTATTACCCTAGATGAAGATGATGGAATTATTGTAGAAATCAGCGGCGACTTGGCAGACAGTAAACATCCTGGTGCATTTAAATTTTTTCGTAGCTTCAGACAATTTGCTAAAGATCGTTTGTTAAATTTTAACTTGCAAAACATTGGCAAGGACAGTTTAGACAAAAGAGATTACACTTTTAGAGCGAAACCCAAGGAAGAACCAATGAACCCTATTATGGAAAATAAGATGTATGGTACGACTCGAATGAGCTATCAAGATTTAGGCGAAGCACGTCTAGTAGTTAAACACAGCCAGCCTGTTAACTTAGATCTAGCCGCAGGTCGTACAATGCATATTGAATCAATTTATGTTGAGAATGCAGATGGTGAACGTTTTAAATATCCATACAAACATCTTAACGGTGCTCGCGCTCTAGCAGAACACATCAAAGCAGGTGGCACACCATACGATGCTATTGGCAAACACATTAGTAGTCTAAGTGAAGAACTAGCACAACTACGTAAGTTTAAAGGTTATGTTGGTCGTAACGAAGCATTGTCAGAAGCAGTAGGCGGCTTAACAGATGTAGTTAGTGAACGCATTGAACAAATTAAAAAAGAAGTAAACAGCCTACAACGTCCATCATATTATCAAGCATTTGCAGAATCATTTACAGCCCGTGACGAAGAAATGATTCCAGAAGAAATTTTAAATGACTTTATTGATCGATTAACAATTCGTACATTTAATGAAGACTTAAAACAATCATTCCCATATATCTTCCGTTTAATTGACGAAAGTGATATCCCAGTTCGTGAACTATCAGCAGATGATATTTTAGGCGAAGGCGGTATTACATTGGGTGCAGACGGCAAAGTTGATCCAAACGGATTTACACCTGAGAAACAAATGGCTTTGAATCAAATGGTTCAGCAACAGCAAAATGCAAAAGCTGGAGACAAAGATCTCGGAGATGGCTTTACTTTAACCACCGTTCAAGTAGCAGGAGAAACTCTTCCAGCTGTATTAGATACACAATCTAATACTTACATTACAAGAAATCAACATGCTAACGGCGGCACCGCTATTTACAGAACTATGGCTCCATATATTCTAGTAATAGATGGCAAGCCAGAAAGCGCTATGAAAGTTGGCCCAGCTACAACTGCCGCTTTACAAAAAGCAGGACTAGCAGTACAACAATCTGCTACTAGTTCACAAGCTCCAGCTCCAGCTCCAGCTACTAGTAGCCCCTCAGGTAAACCATGGAGTGCGGAATATCAAGGTTCTCCAGCACCTTACACAATTACTGTAAGTGGCAAAGATTATAAATTTGCTGGGCATACTGAAACTGGTCCAGGCACCGGTCCGGTAGTAAAAGTTCCACAAGCCGCTATCGGTATACGAGGTATAGCACCGGTAACTGTAGAATTAGGCAACAATGGTATGTTCTACAAAGCGGCACCTCAACAAGAATCTTATGATCCTGAACTAGCATTTGAAAGTTTTATTAATAACATTGCAGAAAGTGACGAAGACGATTACGGTCAAGGTATTTTAGATATTAATCCAACTGTTAAACAAAATGCAATTAAAAAATTAAATGATTTTTTCAAAACTGATGTATCAACAGGTATAGGCGGAGTTAATTTAGAAGAATTGACCAAACTAATTCCAATTCCAGAATTTAAAGAAAAAATCGATGAGTTAGTTAGTCTAACTAAAGATGAATCTGACAAAGATGTTAGTACAACTATTGAAATGATTCTAACAGACCTAGCACAAAACAATAGTGACCTTGCAGAAATTATGCAAAATGGTTTGATTGATTTTAACGGCGATGGTGGAGAAATTGGTGGCGAAGAAGAACCTCCAGCACCGGATCTTGGAGCAACACCCCCACCTGAAGCAACACCTCCAGCACCTGAAGCAACACCTCCAGCACCAGATCTTGGAGCAACACCTCCGCCTGAAGCTGGTGCAGAAGCAATTCCTCCAGGACCAGAAGCAACACCTACACCTCCACCGGTAGCAGAAGAAATTTTAAGATTGCGTAAGCTATCTGGATTAAATGAAGGTATGAATGGTGCAGGTGTTAGCAGTCAAGCTACACCAGGTAATCCTGTTCCTAGCCAACACGGAGAAATTGTTAAAAAAGATTTACCTCCAATGGATATGAATCCAGGCTCAGGTGCTAAACCAGCAAATCCTAACATGTCAAAGATGAAGGCCAAATTTATACAAGCTAGAGAATGTGGTGCTGAACTACATCATGAATTAGACTTTGGTCACAAAACTATGACATTGCACGATGCCATTCGTGAATGTGGATTAACTCCTATGGAGTGCGGTTTCGGCGATCAAGAAGCCGCAAATGAACATGCTAGCGGTGTACATCAGATGTTGTCTAGCGTTGCAGGTTTTTGGAATCGTGAAAATAAAAACTTTACTATCGGCGGAACTCGTGCTAAAACTAAAATAATTAAAGGTTTTAAAGAAGGCGAGTTTCCAAATGCTAGTCAAGAAGATTTAGATCAAGTCCTACACATTATCGATAAGATGGATCCAAGTCATAGCGGGCATGAGTTAGATCGTATTAAACATCTAGCCGGACATCATGAAGCAAGTGTTGGCGAAGATCAAGAATCATTTGATATGAACACTCTTATGCAACAATTTAAGGCAATGCAAAATGATCCGCAGGCAATGCAAACACTTGGACAAGATATTCAAAAAATATTAGGTGATAAAATGGCAACAGCACAACAGCAAATGCCTAATCAAAATATCGAAATGCCTGGCGGTGGCGCACAAATAAATCCCGCAGACATGATGAAAAACATCATGAGCAAAATTAACTTTGGAAATTAATCATGAAAAAAATTACTGAATCAGAATTAAAAGATCGTGTAGCACGTCTAAAAGAAAAACTAGTTGCCGAAGAACAAAAAGTTGACGAGTGGAGTTTCTTAAGTCCTAGCTCATGGTTCAACGGACGCGATTACGGCGATTCAACATCACGCGATGATGTACGAACACAAGACGCCGCAAAGAATTCAGCCGCTGGTGCAAATATGGCCTTAGTACAAAACCGTGAACAAATGGTTCCAGGTTCTACTGGCAGTACTGAGGAAGGTGGCGTAACCTATGCTATCGATGATGCTGGTAACAAACTTGCTAAAATTAATCCACAAACACAAAAATGGGAAATGATGCCACAAGCGACACCAACCGGTAGTGCGGCATTAGATGGAACTAAACCAGGTGCAGATCCTGCAACAACTATTCCTGGAGGTCCAGATACAGCAGTCGGTGGCGCTACACCAGGTGTAGTTAATCGTGACAATATGTCATTCAGCCAAGCATTTGCGGCAGCTCGTTCAGCAGGTGAAAAACAATTTACTTGGAAAGGTAAACCTTACACTACTGAATTGGCAAAACCAGGAGCGGCAAGCGGTGGTCAAGGAGGCCAACCAGCTCAAACTATAAGTAAACCAGCCGATCCTCGCGATGCAGAAGCAGGTCAAAGTCGTGGTCGTCCTGCGGCTCCAGCGGCACCTAAAACAACACAAGGTGCTACACCAACAGCTACAGCCGGGGCTATTCCAGCTGTAAAAGAATCAGCCAGTTTGGATGAAATTGATCGTTTGGTAAGTCTAGTACATTATCGTTAAACGAGTAAAATACTCACATTTCAGGCAAGATTCTTCTTGCTCTGCTAAATAAAAGCGTATACAATAACATGTATGCGCTTTTTCTTTAAGTAGATCTTAAAGAGATAATAGGCAAATAAAAAGCACATAAAGGCTAACAATAGGAGAATATTATGGCAACTTTAGCTGAAATTAGAGCAAAACTAAAAGCATCTGAACAAAAAGGTTCAGACAATAAAACAGGCGGAGATAAATCAATTTATCCGTTCTGGAACTTAAAAGAAGGCGGAGAATCTACACTTAGATTTTTACCAGATGGTAACTCCGACAACACTTTTTTCTGGGTCGAACGTGCAATGATCAAATTGCCATTCGCAGGCGTTAAAGGTGAATCAGAAAGCAAACCCGTAACAGTACAAATTCCATGCGTTGAAATGTATGGCGACACATGTCCAATTTTGTCCGAAGTTCGTGGTTGGTTTAAAGATCCAGCATTGGAAGATATGGGTCGTAAGTACTGGAAAAAGCGTAGTTATATTTTCCAAGGTTTCGTTGTTGAAGACGGACTTGGCGAAAAAGCAGAAGAAATTCCAGAAAATCCAATCCGTAGATTCATTATTGGTCCACAGATTTTCCAATCAATTCGTGCGGCTTTGGTCGATCCAGAATTGGAAGATTTGCCAACTGATTACGTGCATGGTTTAGACTATCGCATGAAGAAAACAAGCAAAGGTGGTTACGCAGACTACTCAACATCAAGTTGGGCACGTCGTGAGCGTCCATTGAGCGATGCAGAAAACGAAGCTATCAAAGCAAATGGTCTTTATAACTTGAGCGACTTTTTACCTAAGAAACCAGGTGAAGTTGAATTAAAAGTTATGAAAGAAATGTTTGAAGCTTCAGTCGATGGCGAGCCATATGACATGGATCGTTGGGGACAGTATTTCAAACCAGCAGGTATGAGCCAAAATACTGGCGATCCTAACAAAGCAACTCCTAAGGCATCTGCACCAGTAGCAGATGACGTTGATGAAGACGAAGCACCAGCACCAGTAGCTAAATCTACTTCTGCTCCAGCACCAAAAGCTGAAGCAAGTGCAGGCGGCGATAGTCGTGCCCAAGACATCTTGGCAATGATTCGCAATCGTCAGAAGTAAGCACACGGGTAGGGGACTTCGGTCCCCTATAATCATTTAGGAGATTTAATATGGCTACAAAAGCCTTCGATTTATCAAAATTTAGAAAAACTCTAACCAAGTCGATCGACGGGTTAGGTGTTGGATTTAACGATCCTACAGATTGGATTAGCACAGGCAATTACACGCTCAACTATCTAATCAGCGGAGATTTCCACAAAGGTGTTCCGCTAGGTAAAGTTACTGTGTTTGCCGGTGAATCTGGTGCAGGTAAAAGTTTTATCTGTTCAGGCAATCTAGTTCGCAACGCACAACAACAAGGCATCTATGTTATCCTAGTTGATACAGAAAATGCTCTAGATGAAAAATGGTTACACGATTTAGGTGTAGACACTAGCGAAGAAAAACTTCTTAAACTTAACATGGCTATGATCGATGATGTGGCAAAAACCATTCACGAGTTCATGAAAGAGTACAAAGAAATGACCGAGCGTCCTAAAGTCTTATTTGTCATAGACTCATTGGGTATGTTGCTTACCCCTACCGATATCAACCAGTTTGAAGCGGGAGATTTGAAGGGCGACATGGGTCGTAAACCTAAAGCATTGACAGCACTTGTTCGTAACTGTGTTAATATGTTTGGTAATTACAATGTAGGTATGGTTTGTACCAATCATACCTACGCAAGCCAAGATATGTTTGATCCAGATGACAAGATTTCAGGCGGACAGGGCTTTGTCTATGCAAGTTCTATTGTTGTTGCTATGAAAAAGCTCAAGTTGAAAGAAGACGAAGACGGCAACAAGACGAGTGAAGTGAATGGTATTCGTGCGGCATGTAAGATTATGAAAACACGTTATGCTAAACCCTTCGAGTCAGTGCAAATTAAAATTCCTTACGAAACAGGAATGAATCCTTATAGCGGTATGGTTGATATGCTAGAAAAACAAGGCCTATTAACACAACAAGGTAACAGACTAAAGTATGTTGATCCAACTACTGGAGAAGAAACCTTATTGTACCGAAAAGAATGGAAAGATGATAAATTAGATATGATAATGGCAAATTATCATTTGAAAAATACAACAACTACCATTCCTGAGGAGACAGAAGAAAATGTTGAATGAAACACAAATCGGTGACATCTGGTTGCTATTCGCAGACTACATTGATAAGAAAGTTATTGACAGCGTAGCTGAACGTTATGTCGATCTACTGGCAGATTTTGGCACCAGTGATCGTGTAATGCAAAGTGCAACTGGTGTCGATAGTGTTTTAGATTCTGCAATCGAGTATTATCTCGACGAAGAGTCTGACGAGGTAGAAGAAGACAATTATTCTGACGAAGACGAGGATTATTAATGGGTTGGTATACTGATATTGCCAAAGACATCAGCAATATTCCTGATGCCGTGCTATATTTCGAACAAGAATTAGTGGAAGCTCGTAAAGAGGTAAAACTATATGGAAATGTTGAGAAAGCCAGTGCGGCATTGCCAGGAATAGTTGAACACAGGTTTGCTCAACTGCAAGAAATTGAAGCAATATTGGAATATCTTAACATTGAGCTCAGAAGACTCAAGAGTAGTTTCTTTCGCAAGTACTTAGAAAACTATCAACGTGCTTTAAGTAGTCGTGATTGCGAACGTTTTTGTGAAGGTGAAGCAGATGTCATTGATATGGAAAAAATTATCAATGAATTTGCTTTACTACGCAACAAGTGGTTAGGTATTACAAAAGGTCTCGACCAGAAACAGTGGCAAATTACAAATATTGTAAAATTACGCATTGCAGGTATGGAAGACGCTAGTATATAATCAATCTGCTCAAAAGATCGACCACAGGCCTTAAATAATATTGAGGCCTATTTTTTTCTTATAGGTTGACCTTTGATATTTGTTAGTGTATACTTACTAGATGATGACAATAGATAATCTTTTACTAAAAATTGTAAATTTCACAGAGCCTACAATTGAAGCTTTGATACCTGCTCGTGACAGTAAGGTACTACGTAGCCTAGCTACATCGATCGCCAGTAATTTTTTCATTACAGAAAACCAAAGCAGATTGTTGATGAAGATTTTAAAAGACAACAGTAAAAAAATGACAAATTTTTCCGAAGAAATTTCACTGGCGCTACAAGAGCCCATGTGGTCACGCAGTTTTCGGCACATAGAGCAAATAAAAAAACTATACATCAAAAAAAATGAAGAGCAAGAACCTATACTTGTTGTAGAATTCACTTTCAACTCAGAAATTCGTAAAACTTTAACTGGACTAGGAAAAAAATTAGATGGTGGATTAAATTCATCTAATCAAAAAGTATGGCCTATTGAGCTTACTGAACAAAATATAGTCTTAGTGTATGAAGCACTTGAACCACTTGGGTTTGAGGTGGATGAAATTGTAAAAAATCACTATCAGACCATAAAATCTTGGTCGGAGCAAGAAATTCGTGACCAGTTTTTATTGACCAATATCGAGCATCAAAACTTTCAAAAGGCCATTACAGCTGACCTAGGTATCGAAACAGCTATTGATCAAAACATCATTAATGACCGAAGTATCAGATACCAATTTTTCACAGAAAATGCGAAAAATCACGGTGAAACACTGACCGAAACAATTGCCAACAGATCAAAAAGTCGAGTGTGGGTTGATAAAAATCAACATTCTGTAACCGAGGTAATTAGCAGTTTAGTAGAATTACGAAGATTGCCTTTGCTAGTGGTCTTTGACACAATAGTCAACGACAAGTACCTAAAAAATCTCAAAATTTTGTCAGAATCTTTGGAAGAAAATGGAATTTTTGACGGTGTCGGTATTTACTTTAGATTGCCCAATGATGAAATGGGCAAACAGTTTAATAATTTTATCGCAGAAAAAAAGTACAATCAGCGCCTGGATGACCGTTTAAAAGTAGCCGCAGTTATGAGTGGAAAAATTCCGAAATTTTTCCTATCTACCCCATGGAAACCAATGAGTGTTATAACACTGGATACCAAAATGGGCCTACGTCACGGTAAAACTAGTGTATACTCTAATTGCTGTGACTGCATTGTAGAATGGGCAGAAGCCGATACAATGTTCGACAAAAAGGCAATATTGCAATGACCGTAAAATTAGTAATTCGTGACGAAGTTAACATTAAATTTGAAGGCTTAAATTTAGAAGCTCGCAAAAAACTGTCTAATACTTTCAAATATGAGGACCCAACTGCTAGATACAGACCTGCTTACAAACTAGGACGATGGGATGGTAAAGTATCAATGTTTGGGCTTGGCGGTAACGGTTATCTAAGTCAATTAGAACGTTGTCTACAAATACTGTCGGACATGGATGTAAGCGTTGATGAATTAGACGATTTGCGCACAACTAGTAAAATTGAGTTTACTCCGGTAACAACACACTACTGGGCTGATCAAGGTAAGGTGTGGCCAGAAGGTCACAGATTTGCCGGACAACCTATTGTCCTACGTGAAGATCAAGTAGAAGTAGTCAATAGATTTTTCACAAATACACAGAGCTTGCAAGAAGTAGCAACTGGCGCTGGCAAGACAATTATGACAGCAACCTTAAGTCATTGTGCTGAAAAATACGGTCGTACTATTGTTATTGTTCCAAATAAAGACCTAGTAACACAAACAGAAGAAGATTTTGTCAACGTTGGATTAGACGTTGGGGTTTATTATGGCGACAGAAAAGATCTAAATAAAACTCACACTATTTGCACTTGGCAAAGTTTGAATATTTTAGATAAAAAAAGTAAAAATTGGAGTGAAAATGTTGCTCTGACACTAGCAGAATTTCTAGATGGTGTTAAAACTGTTATTGTAGACGAAGTACACATGGCCAAGGCAGAAGTACTTAAAAATCTACTAACACAAAATTTATGTAATGCACCTATACGCTGGGGCTTAACTGGCACAGTTCCTAAAGATGCGTTCGAAGCAGAACCCATTTTTGCATCAATAGGTCCAGTAGTAGGCGGAATTAAAGCACACGAGTTACAAGAGATGGGTGTGCTGAGTAATTTACATGTCAATGTGGTACAACTAATCGACCTACCAGAATTTAAAACATACGCAGAAGAATTAAAGTATCTTGTCACTAACAAAGACAGGATGACATATTTTAGTAAACTAGTAAAAGGCATTGCAGATTCAGGCAATACATTAATTCTAGTCAATAGAATCGATACAGGCAAATTATTAACAGAAATGATAGAAGGTGCAGTGTTTATTTCAGGTGAAGTTAAAGGCACTAAACGTGCGGAAGAGTATAAAGAACATGCAACAAATGATAACAAGGTTACTGTGGCGACTTACGGTGTGGCCGCTGTTGGTATTAATATCCCTCGTATTTTTAATTTGGTTCTTCTTGAGCCCGGAAAGAGCTTTGTTAGAGTTATACAATCGATTGGACGAGGCATTAGAAAAGCGGAAGATAAAGACTTTGTACAAATCTGGGACATAACTTCAACTTGTAAATTTGCCAAGCGTCACCTCACAGCGAGGAAGAAATTTTACAAGGATGCCAAATATCCGTTTACATTAGAAAAAACGGACTGGCAAAAATGAGTT
>Ga0207955_1000478_pt1 | contig 11353 bp, 31 predicted proteins | sample CryBogCBE29Jun09_FD_184563 | JGI IMG/M metagenome (GOLD analysis project Ga0207955, IMG submission 184563) | Freshwater microbial communities from Crystal Bog, Wisconsin, USA - CBE29Jun09 (SPAdes) (version 2) | ecosystem: Environmental > Aquatic > Freshwater > Lake | place: Crystal Bog... | reverse complement strand
GCCGTCAAAAATACCAAATTATCTAAATTATCAGAACCACCCATACTTTTTGGCAAAATATGGTGAAGCTCTTGATATTGATTTAATTTTTCTCTATTTTTAGCTTTATTTATTAAAGCCTCATACACTTTCTGGTGATTCATCAGGTTCTTCTACAAAACATACGTCTTGCCATGATAGCACAAGGAATTTCTCATCCCCGTCCTTAAAATTGTGATATTTCAGGTATTCGTCCTTGTAGTCTTTTGCCAAAGTGCCAAAATATATCTTATCCCCTACTTTTAGACCTTCAGCCTCTGCCTCATCTCCAACTGCCACTATATGCCCTACTGTGTCTGCCTCAGCAGTCTGAACATATAAAGTGGACTGTATTCTAGGAATAGGTCTAACAATAATCTTGTCTTTTATGGGTTTCATGAGATTTGCCTCCCACTTAATTTTGGTCTGCCAGGCTTTTTCTTTTCTGCTTGGTCTATTGCTGGGTTCATAACAACACCCAACTCTAAATCAACTTTAGGTAATGTGATTGTGGTTGCCAAAATTGGATTGTGTTCACCACACCAATCTGTGCTATTTCTGTTTTGGAAAGTAGGGTATCTTTTACAAACACCCATTTCCCTAAACCCCTCTTGGGAAAAATACCTACAAGTCTTACAATGTTGAGCAGTCAATTCAAATCCTTATTATTTGGGTTGATTAGAGATACCCCTTAGACCACGAATCTTTGGGGTATTTCGCTTTTTACATAGTATCTTGGATATGTGGTGTTCTCTCATGAACATAGCACTCAGACTCTCTTGAGCCAGTGTTAAATTCACCAGTTTTACCATCCACTTTGCCCATGTGGCTCATGTCTCTAGAGCCAATGCTATCAGCCTTGCCCATTGCAACGCCACCATTTAGAGGTCTTTTGATTTCACCAATGGCATCAGCAGAATCAGCACCCTTGGGCATCTTTTCTCCAGACATGCCTTTTGTGCCTTTCATGCTGTTTGGTCCGACCATTTTGTCAAAAGACTTCGGCCCCATTTTCTTTTCACCAGTTAAATCTGATGACTTAGCCCCTTTAGGCTCTTTTTCCATTCCATAATATCCCATTTTTTGTTCCTTGCAAGTTAAAAATTGGAGTCTCAATTATCCCAAATCACTATCTCTTGTCAAGTGAATTTTGTTGTTTTGGATAGCTTTTTTGAGCTTTTGATCTTCCTCCTCCCAGATTATATACATCAAAAAACACCAAACAACAGTGGCAAAAATGGATGCTCCAATGAATAAAAGTGCAGATATTATGAGTGAATCAGCCATTTAAATCCTTTGCTAATTCCTCTAGCTCAGGTCTAAAACCACTAGCATCTACCTCAATTTCCAACAATTTTTTGTATCTTTTGGTCATTAGCTCAATTTCCCTAAGCCTGTAAACAATTTGAATGTCTGGACATTTTTTGTAAAGTGCCTGAAGTTGGAGCTTTCTTTTGTTTAATAGTTCAATCATTTTTATATGGTCTGGTTGCTTTCAGTTTCTGGGTTGTGCCATCAAATACAAATTCAATGTTATGTTTCCCAGTCTTGGAAAACTCTAAATAATCTCCATTAAGTCCTAATTTAAAGATTACATTAGCTGAAACTGCAAAATCAGACTTTTCTTCAGGTTTTATTCTGTATTCATGTTTTTCATACCACAATGGCTCACCCATATCTTCCCATTGTCCGTTTTTGTCTTTCCATTGAATTTCAGCTCCATCTGCCCATTTTTTAATCAATTCTGAATGTTTGTGTTTCATTTGTTTTTATCCTTAAATTTAGCTTCTATTTCTCTAGCAAAATGAACAAATGGTTGGTTGTTTAAAACAGCATATTTTCCATTGTTTATAAACATTGATTTTTTCCAAATTTCAAATATTTCTTTATCAGTCAACCCTACCCATTCTTGCTTAATCTTTGCTTTAAGCATCAAAGGTTTGCCACCTTCAACTTCAACTTTAGTAACCCCTGCCTTTGGGTGTACCCATTCTAAAAACTCTATTTCTACGTTCATATGTTCTTATCCTTTAATTTAGCTTCAATAGCTTTTGCTAATTTAGTTGGAAAACCTGCGTGTTTTATTACCAAATCAACAATTTGCTCATTAGTTAAACTTACCCATTCTTTAGGATGAGTATAGAGAAGAACTCCAGCAGATCCGTCTGTAACTTCTCGCCAAATGCCATCAGTAAACTTTGCAAACTTGCCCACAGGCTTACCTTGCTTGGTTTTGGTATCCTCATTGATGAGGCTACCATCCTGCTCTGGTTTTATTCTGTATTCAGCAAGATTATCCCAAATTAAATGCCGTGGTTCATCTTTCCATTCTCCGTATTCAGGAACTGGTCTATACTGAATTTCAGCACCATCTGCCCATGCGTGAATTAAATCTGCGTGTTTTTGCCTCATGTGTTTCTATCCTTTAATTTTTGTTCCGCTTTCTTAATATTTACATAATCAGGTCTACCACAATCAACAATGTCTTTTATTTCCTCATCAGTCAACCCTACCCATTCTTGCTTAATCTTTGCTTTAAGCATCAAAGGTTTGCCACCTTCAACTTCAACTTTAGTAACCCCTGCCTTTGGGTGTACCCATTCTAAAAACTCTATTTCTACGTTCATATGTTCTTATCCTTTAATTTAGCTTCAATGGCATTAGCAATTTTTTTCCAATGTTCACCTTCTAATTGAAACGCTATTTTGTAAATTTCCTCATCCGTCAACCCTACCCATTCTTTATTACCAAAAAACTTTTCAGAACACGCAAGGCAATACAGCGCATACCCACCACCATTTCCACATTCATCGCACCCTTTAGTTTGTGGTTTGGTGTAAAGAGGCAATGGCTCAACATTGACTGATACTGGTGCTTCAATCTTTGTTGGCTTTGCCCAGTAAAAACCGCCTTGCGGATTGAAATAAGCCACAGGCTCACCTTGCTCTTGCTTTAGTGCTTCCACAATCGTACGCACCAAGCCTTCACTAAAATGCTCACACAATAATGTAATTGCTTCTTCTTTAGTCATATTGCCCTCATCACTCTTTGTTGTTTGCCAGAATTACCTTTCCTAGTCTCACCAGTAACCTCTACAAAGCCTTTTCTGAGCAGTGGTGCATATCTAGCAGTGATGGAACTGTATCTATGCTTTGGAAACATATCTAGCACTTCATCAGAAATACATCCTTTCTCCCCAAAAGACTTAATAGCTTCATAGACAATGCTTTCTAGCTTGGTTGTGTCCACAGTCTGAGCTGAGGATTTTGATGTCTCTGGGTCAGTCTTTCTGGCTAACATCTTGGACTCAGTGCCAAAATGCCTGCTTAATAAACCAGAACTGTTAAACATTTCATTTATTTGGTCAAAAATCGTAATTTGTTTCATAATTTTTCCTTAATGTAAATATAAATTGGGAGGCTCACATAAAGCAGTGTGTGTACAACTTCCATTCTCTAAATCCAGGCAAGGCGCTAACTCTTACCACCTCTCAAAACCTTAAAATCCTATGTCATCATCCTTTTTATCAAAGCTAAGTGTTCTCTCCTTTGGAGGATTAATCCATGCCCAGCCAGACCAAGGAGGATCACAAACTGGTATTGAGTCTATCTTAAGCATGTGTCCCTGTGGTGTATCAATAATAGACCCAAGCCTATGATATTTGTTCTTTTTGTTGCCATCCTTGTCTGTGTATGTGCCAACAATGGTACTAAGTTCTGAGATTACTTTAGACATTTAAGTTCCTTAATTTATTTACTTTATCTTCTAGCTCTTTTAAAAACTGGATTATTTCAGTCTCTAATTCAGCCAAATATGCTTGATCTAAATCAACTCTTTTGCAAAAAAGTTGAAGATTATCAGGCATCCTGGGGTCATAGCTTACAAAGTCACACCATTTGGTCTGTGTGCAACCCATTTGCCATGTCATTTGGGTAATGTACTTGCTGGGCACTTTGCCAAATAACAAAGTGTCAACGTGTGTGGCTGTGTTTGGGCATTTAATCTCCAACAATCCCCCATCAACCAAACCATCTGGACTTGCACCAGACATTTCAATTCTGGGATGTTGGACAAATCCTACTTGGTTAACCATGCAGTTGTATTTGACCTCGTATGCCGCCCTAGCCAATGGCTCAGTCTCAGTCCCCCACTGCATAGCAGAGTTGCTAAAAGACTCACCAGGCTTGTTTGTAAGCCTCTCACATAACAATTGAGCCATATAGTTATCCCTGCTTGTGGAATAGCCTGACTTGGTCTTAGCTACTATGTCTGCAACTCTAGATGCTGTGACCTTTCCAAGTCTAACCTGAAACCACTCATCTGTGCCTTGTTCTATTTCAATCATTGTTTAGCCTCCAATTTCTTTTTCATTTTGTCTTTTACAGCAATTACTTTGAGTTGCCAAGGTTTATCACCATCAGTAGCTGAAATAGCCTTAACAAAGTTTTTCTGCAACTCTGGTAAATCTTGGCTTTGAGCTATTGCCTCTAACCAATCAGCCATTTCAGATTCATTGACATTAGATTTTGGTTCTGGCTTTCTAGATGCCATGTTGCCATCATCATCCTCTGGGGCAATGCCACAGGCACTCATTAAAGAATACCGCCTTGCATAGGTCAAAGCAGAGCCATAACCTTGTGGGTCTTGCTTGCTTGCTGGTACATGCAAAACACCACACTCCAAAGTTTCCCCAGACTCATGCAGAAATATGGTTTCTACACTCACCCCAGTTGCATTTTCATATAGCTTTTGCATCATGCCAATGCCATTGTTATTTAAAGCATCAATAACAGCTTCCACACAGGCTGAGAGGTCTGCATATTTGGATTTAAAGTGTGGGTTAGTGCTGGACTTTAAAGCCGGTCCAAACTCTCTCTGTGCCTTTACAAATGCTGTTGCTATTAACTTTCCACCTTGATTAGTCATAATGTTCCCCATGTAATTAAAATAAATAAAATAATTGAAATAATAATGCAAGCTGTAATTACCATCTTATCTTCCTTGTCAAACCCTTCATTCTCAAAATTTGGCTCTGGATGTTCAGGAAATGCCTCAGCTAGTGTTCTTGGAAATGTCTTTGTTGTGGGATTAATATTCCCTTTTCTAAATTTAATTGTCATCTTCAAAATCCTCTGGTTCGCAATTTGGGCATCCTGGATGGTCAGGGTCTTGGCAGTGTGGATGTGCAAAATAATGACTTCTATACTGCTTTTCAAAAAAGTCTTTAGCCCTTAATTCTGCATATTCAGGGTCTTCATCATAATTATCATCTGGTTCATAAAATGATCTATTGCTCATAATGTTTCCTTAATTTAGTTTTAATTTAAAAATATCAGTTGTTGTGCTGATGAATTAAGTGTAAGCCAAATCTGACTAAATAACCACAATTTACAAAAAATATTTAAATGTGTTGCTTTTATGTAAGTTATGTCTTACAATTACAACATGGAAAAACAAAGAGCAATTGAATTAGCTGGGTCTGCTTCTAAGTTAGCAAGACTATTAGGAGTGGAAAGACAAAGTGTGCACAAATGGAAAAAGATTCCAGAGGGCAGGATTTGGCAATTGAAAGTCTTAAAACCTGAGTGGTTTGATAAAACACCAAGATTTTAATATATAATTTTTTGAAACTGGGCTAGAAAGGGATTGATCCCCCTTTCGAAAAGAGTACTCCCCTCCTGCCTTAGTTTCTTTTCTGGGAGTAACGCGGAGCATTTATGAGAATAAAAAATTGGACTAAATTTCAGCATTTTAAGGACAGGAAACCACCCTGGGTCAAACTGTATCGTGACCTTTTGGATGACATAGACTGGCATGAGCTTGATCCTTTGTCTGCAAAAGTTCTTTGTATGCTTTGGCTTATTGCCTCTGAAGATGATGGAAATATACCTGAGTTAAAAACACTTAGTTTTAGACTTAGATTGCCATTAAAGACTACTAAAGATTGCTTATCTAAACTAAATCATTGGCTGATACATGATGATATCAATGTGATATCAAAAGAATATCAACATGATGGTCTAGAGACAGAGACAGAGACAGAGACAGAGACAGAGTTAGAGAAAGAGAAAGAGAGAGAGACAAAGGTAAAGACAAAAGCCTCAAGGCTTTCCCCAAACTGGAAATTATCTGAGGATGATTACAATTTTTGTAGATCAGAAAGACCAGACCTTGATCCACAAAAAATAGCTGAATCTTTTAAAGATTATTGGATTTCCAAACCTAAAGATGCAAGTAAAACTGATTGGTCAGCAACTTGGAGAAATTGGGTAAGAAGACAAGATATTTCTAAAAACAAACAAAAATCTTTTTACCAAAGTGATTTAGAAATTAAAAAAGCTAGACATGATGAAATGGTAGGAAAAACTAAAAGATCAACTATTGACATAACCCCTAATGACATATTGGAGCTGAAATGAGCCTACCCATAGAAGTTATAAACAAGGTTTTTTTAAGACTTTCCAATACCTATGGATCAAGTTGGGATTCCATGTGGGCATTAAATGACATTCATGAAGTCAAAGAACTTTGGGCTAGTGAGCTTAATTTTTTTCATGAAAAATGGGATTGTTTTAGATGGGCTTTTGAAAATCTACCTGAAAGACCTCCAAATTTAATTCAATTTAAAAAATTATTGATGGAATGTCCAAAATTACGAATTGAAACTCAAGTTTATTTACCACCACCAGATGTTCCACCAATGTCTGATGAAATAAGAAAAAAAATAAATGAACTGCGAAAAAGTCTAACTGCTCATAAATATCAAAGGTGAATTATGAAATATGATTTATTTGGTGAAATTATTACAGCTCAAGCTGAATGGCAAGATATGCCAGAGTTTTTTCAAGAAGACCTTACCCCTTATAGAGTCTTAAATGTTAGGTTTAGGAATGAGGAAGATGTGCAAAAGTTTGCTGAGTTGATGGGTCAAAAGATAACTCCCAAACTCAAAACAATCTGGTTTCCTTATGCAGAACCTAGAGCTGTAGCCCATTTGAGGTATGTAGATGAATCCTAAATACCCAATTTACATTGTTTCTAAAGGCAGAGCTGATTCCAGATTGACCAGCAAGGCATTAGAGAAAATGAATTGTCCTTACTACATTGTGGTTGAGGAACAAGAATTTGACATTTATGCCAAGGTCATAGACCCAACCAAAATTCTTATCTTGCCACAAAAGTATTTGAATGAATATGACACCTTTGATAATCTTGGAAATACCAAAAGCAAAGGGCCGGGAGGGGCTAGGAACTTTGCCTGGGAACATTCCATAAGCCTTGGTGCTCACAGGCACTGGGTCATGGATGACAATATTGAAAACTTTTGCAGGCTAAACAGAAACAGAATGGTCAGATGCCATACTGGATCAATTTTTAGATGTGCTGAAGACTTTGTGGATAGATATACCAATGTTTATATTTCAGGATTTAACTATGATTTTTTTGTTTTAGCTAAAGCATTACATCCACCTTTTGTCATGAACACCAGGATTTATTCCTGTCTGCTAATCCAAAATGACATACCCTATAGATGGAGAGGTAGATACAATGAAGACACAGATTTGAGTCTTAGAGTGCTTAAGGATGGATTCTGCACTGTTCAATTTAATGCTTTTCTCCAGCAAAAAGCTACAACTCAGACCCTTAAAGGAGGCAATACAGATGCTTTTTATGCCAAAGAGGGAACTTTACCAAAGAGCCAAATGCTTGTGGATATGCACCCAGATGTGGCTAAATTGGTCTGGAAATTTAATAGGCATCATCATGAAGTGAACTACAGAAAGTTCAAAGCAAACCAGTTAATTAGAAAAGAGGGATTAGTAGTAAAACCTGGCATTAATAACTATGGAATGAAATTAATATGAGTGAATTTAAAACTATTTGGCAACCAGTCCCATCTTGGGACAATATGGTAAAAGATAGATTAACCACAAAATTCCCTGTTGCAGAAAGGTTGCCAAAATTAACCAAAAAGACCAAGGAGCTATCTAAATGCGAAAAGTTAGGTGTATGTAGTCCATCAGACAAAACTTGTTCAAAATGCCCAAATAAGAAAGCTATTAAAGTTTCTAAAAGTTTGCCATTGGTTAATCACTTTCCTAGAATTTACAATAATTTGGGATCAAAATATTCAAATGAAATGAGGAAATGGATTATAGAAAATGTTTGATTGGGATGCTGAATATCAAAAAATAATCAAATTTTATGCTGAACTTGCTTTAAGAGATGGATGGATTGATTATGTAAGGTATGCAGTTAAACAAAAACAAGAAACAGAACCATTGCTGAAAAATTTGGCAAAAGATGTGGCTCAAAAGATTAAGGAATTACAAAATGAGAATAGCAAGCAGGATTGATAATAACCAAAAAGCTATTGTGGAGGCTCTTAGAGCTGTTGGAGCTACTGTTTACCATATCAAAGAGCCTTGTGACCTACTGGTTGGCTATCATGGTCAGACCTTGCTTATGGAGGTCAAAAACTTAGACAATTCTTATGGCAAAAAAGGATTCAATGCAAATCAAAAGCATTTTGCAGAAAATTGGAAAGGAGGAGCTTTTTGCCTTGTGGATAGTATTGAATCAGCTCTCAGAATGTTAAACATAATGGTTGATTAATATGCAATACAAACTTGTTAACCCAGAACAAGGTTCAGCTCTAATGAAAACTTTATGGGCAAAAATGAAAACAGCATTGGAATCAGGGAAAACCCTAGTTATGACTGTTGAGGAGGAAACTAGGACTCATGACCAAAATTCTAAATTTCATGCAATTATTGCTGATATAGCAAAACAGGCAGAGCATTATGGAGCTAAGTGGGACGCTGAATCTTGGAAAAGATTTTTAATAGACCAATTCATCACAGAAACAGGGGCACAAGCCTCCAAAATAGCTCCATCCTTAGATGGGCATAGGTTAGTACAACTTGGCTTCCAGAGTCGTAAATTCACCAAAGACCAAGCAAGCCAATTTGTGGACTGGTTACAGGCTTGGTGTGCAGAAAAAGGAATTGAACTTGATAGCACATCCTAAAAGGCAATATGTTAGAAGTGCTAAACTTTTAAACAATATTAGATACCTTCATTGCCAAGCCTGTGGAGTTGATGACCAAACAGTTGTTGGTGCTCATTCTAATAGCTCTGCACATGGCAAAGGTAGGAGCATCAAGGCTGATGACAATATGGTGGCGGCTCTCTGCTGGGACTGTCACCATGCCTTAGACCAAGGACATTATCTAAACAAAGAGGAAAAAGAACAATTTTGGCTTGAGGCACATCTTAGAACAATATATAACCTAATCAAATCTGATTTATATCCTAAAGATGTTCCTTTACCAAAAACTTATTTAGATTGGCAAAATGGCTTAAATTAACTCTTTTCTGGATGAGCTTTTTCCATTGGCAGATGCTCATGTTTTTTGAGTTTGTTTTCAAGTCTGTGCAACTCATGCTCAGTTTTCTTTTCATGTTCCCTTAAAACCACATAATGTGATTTAGGAGACTCATAAGTTTTACCAGTAATTTTAAAGTTTTTCATGATATTGTTTTTCCTTCTTTAAGTTCAGCTAATGATAATCCACCAGTGTATTGAAAATGTGCCATTTCTTTAAAGTGAATCCATTTGCCTGCCCACTCTAAACCAGCTTGTTCACCTAATTCACCTATGGTTGCCCAAACTGGGTGACTTCCATCCCAATCAGCTTTTCCATTGACCAAAGGCACAACATCAATAGCACACCTATAGTTATGGAAAGACTCACCCCCTTTAGCATTTGTAACAATTCTTCCTTCTGTGGTTCTACCTTGAGCATATAGTGCATCCTGGCTTTCATTATCCCTATATGTAGATGTAACCAGCAAGTCAATGCCAGAATGTTGGCAAGCCTTAATAAAATCTTCAACCTTTGCTTTAACTTCAGGTAGTAACTCATCTAAATTCCTTGAATTAATCATTTTTCCTCCAATGGTGATGATTTATGTAGCATTGCATCCTTGGCTTGTGAGCTTGCACTAGACCCAAAATAGAAACTCATGATAGCAGTCCAGGCTGTGCCAAGACTACCTAACATAAGTAGTAATGCATCTGATGTCTTGAATGTCTCCATCATCAATCCTACCAATATACCAAAAAACCCTAATGTGACCATAATAGCCAAGGCTGGAGGAATAAATGAGTGAGTATTTGTTTGCATGTCCCTGGCTGACTTTCTGTCTTGGACTGCCAGTTGCTCGAAATCTAAACCCAATTCTTGTGCCTTTGCCTTAAGAGCTATCTCTGCTTGCTGGACACTTGCTATCTGGTCAGCAGTTAGTTTGCCATCATCAAGCATTTTTTTGGCATCATCTTGGGATATACCAAGAACTTTAGAGACTGCTTCATAGGCTAGACCCCCAAGAGGTCCTCCAATAGCTGTGGCAATAGTAGGTGCAATAGTTTTTAACCAATCCATATTAACTCCTAGTTACAGTATCTTGGTGAATACCCTGTTTCCTGAAAAATTTTATAACATTCATACTCTTTACTATTGGGTTTAAATTTTTTCATAAATTCAATATGCCATTGTTCCTCTACTTTATTTATCTGATAATCCCAATGGATGTAATACATTAAACCTGCAATTGTGAAGATGACCACCATGACTGCAATGCATATTGCAATTCTAAAATCCCATTTTTCTTTGTTTCTTGCTTTTCTGTAATATTCTTGCTCATCCTTTTTTTTTGAGCCTGTTCATACTTAAATTTGTCTTTTTCAAGTCTTGCTCTTTCCTCTTGAAAATCTGTCCACAAAGCACCCAACTCTGGAGGAGCTTGATAAGTTAAGAGTTGCCTTAAATCATACTCAGCTTGCTGGAGTTGCTTTTTCTTGATGACATTCTCAAGAGCCTGTGCTTTTATGCTTTTGCCCTTTGGAGGATTCTTTTCTTTTTCTTTTAATTCTTTGTGGGCATTTTCTTGATGATCAAAGAAATTACCAACTCCCTCACTTAGCTCTGCATAAATACCATAAACTTCTTTTCCAACATTTTTGGCATCTTTGTAGATTGCCACCCCTTGCTTGATGGCACTCACAGCAGAGATGGCAAGCATGAAAGGCATGTTATTTCAAAGTGACATAGTGAGAAATGAAACCAACAAAGCTAGATAGTCCTGAAACAACCATCATGCCTACCCAAAACCCACCCCTAGACTTATCAGCCATAGAAACAAGTTTTTCAATAGATAACTCAAGTTTGTCTATTTTTCTTTCCATAGAATCAAACTTTTTTTCATAATCTTCTACTTTTTGCCAAAGTACTCCATATTTGACAAGGTCAATTGGTGATTCTGTACTCAT
>Ga0207955_1000476_pt1 | contig 11375 bp, 10 predicted proteins | sample CryBogCBE29Jun09_FD_184563 | JGI IMG/M metagenome (GOLD analysis project Ga0207955, IMG submission 184563) | Freshwater microbial communities from Crystal Bog, Wisconsin, USA - CBE29Jun09 (SPAdes) (version 2) | ecosystem: Environmental > Aquatic > Freshwater > Lake | place: Crystal Bog... | reverse complement strand
TGAGAATTGAAATCGAAATCCTCAAGGGCCAGGAACATTGGGACGCCATGCTGGAGCAACTCCTCCACCATCCCCGACCTGTCATTGATGAGACGTTCGTACGGGGGTAGTCGTTACGGGAGAAGGCACCTCCCAGCAATCTACGTGGAGACTTGTGAACCTACTCACAACTCACTCTGCAATGACGGGAACCATCACCGCATCCGACATGCCGTGTAGGATCTTCTTATCCGCCGGACAAACGGTGGCGAGAACACCTCCCAGATTAACCTTCTCTTCAATGATGAAGAAATAAGGGCTCAAGCGCACTCGCCCCTTCATCATCGAGACCCTACCTTGATGATCGTAATAAGGTTGATCCGAGAGGATCGAATGACGATAGGTCTGCAGGATGTAGGGATGTTCCGGAAATTCACGAAGAGCATTGAGGATGATTGCCTCCCAATCTGAACGGGAAAGATCCGATCCAAGAGAGACACCTCTCGCCCCCCAGGCGCGCCCGTCAAACCCGCTGATCTTGATGATCAGATCACGTTCCTTCTGACTGAACCCTACCAACTCTTTCCAGTCCTGAATTTCGAGGCGTGGATAGACCGCCTGATGAGGCAAGGGAGTGGGGTCGAGGATCCAAGTGTAGGGAATCCATTTTTTCAGCGATTGCATGCCTCGATTACCCAGATGCCTGAGCCAGAAGTCCTTGAGCGGTGGCATCCAGAACAGAGCCATCCAGAGTTTTTCCTCAAGTTGAGCCTTGGGAGGCGGGGTCACAGTGACCTTTCCATGAATGGCATCATGGAAAAGACCACTGGAGCAGGGTACATTCGGTAAATCGAACATCTCGAAGAATCGATAGACTTCCCCTGACCAAGACTTCCTGGCGGCATCATCAGTCACGCTCCAATCCCGGCGGCCTTCACGACTGCAGAGCCGATTCGCCAACCACTCCATCTCGGGACGGTAGGACTCCGCCTCCTGCGAAACAATGATCTCTCCGCGAGGTAGCACCGAGGCAAAGCCATCAAGCATTCCCGAGGCACCACCGAACACATCGAAGCCTTGAGAGGCATACGTTTCATTGAGCCATGCCGTGAGGCCTATTCCACCCGGAATCTGGTCCAATTCACAAAGGGCTAATCCCTCCTCAGTCACCACCAGGTCAGGCCGGATAATTTTTGCAATCTGACCATTGAGAATCTTATTACGTCCTAACGCAATGATCTCATCCGGCTTTCCCTGGTCGAGTAATTGAGCGATCCAAAGAGGTTGCTTGCCCTCAACACTATGGCGGTAGAGCAGTTCGCAGGCCCTGGCAAATTGATGCAAACGATGCCCCATGGTATCGAGCTCACGGGCGAGATGGATCGGCAGGCGAAAAGGGACCGGAGCCCAAAGCCACTCTTTTCCGGCAAAGAATTCTCCTTCAGGCACCATTTTGGTGAGCTCCTCAAAGGGAATGGTGGGGTGGGGAACTGGCTCCGTCACCATCAAGTGAGCAGATGTTTCAACGACTCCCTGAGTACGTCCTCAGCGGAGGATTCGGCGGAGATTCTGGTCAGGACGGCCTTGACCGCCTTGTGTGCATCGACCTGTTTATAACCCAGAGAAATCAAAGCCAGGACGGCATCATGAAGGTGGCGGTCAATCCCCGTCGGAGCATTTTCGCGACTGGCAGCCTCCCACTCGGCGGCGACTCCCAACTTGTCCTTGAGTTCCAGAACGACCCTCTCAGCAGTTTTTTTCCCGACCCCGGAAATCTTGGAGATGGCGGTGATATCAGAGGTCACCACCGCTCCCTTGAACTGATCAATGGACATACCACTCAGGAAGGCAAGCGCCATCTTCGGGCCGACTCCGGAGACATGCGCGATCAGTAGACGGAAGAGATCCCTCTCCTCCGTGGAAGAAAAACCGTAAAGCACCTGGGCATCCTCCCTCACATGATGATGCGTCAGCATCCTGACCCGGGCTCCGATGGACGGGAGCTTGTTGTAACTCGAAAGCGGGATCAGTATCTGATAACCGATGCCGCCAGCATTGACGACGACCGTGTTAGGCAACACTTCCTCCAATATCCCTTCAACAAAAGTGATCATGAATGCCCTACTTTTAAACCCGATCCCCGGGAAAGACCAGCGGATGTCTCAACAGAATGCAACGGCCCCCATTGTAAGGACTCACTTCCATCTCTTAAAGGTAGCCTTATTTCTGATGACCTCCCTCACGTGGAACACTCCTTCTCTTCATGCCGTCGGTACCAATTCTTCCTACCCCGGAATTCTTTTAGGCGGGGCTTTTGAACGCCCCCCCATCCATCGCTTCTTGGAGGGGTCAAGGCATACCATCCTCTTTCCTGCCCGAATTTTCGAGAATGGAATCTACGAACCATTGACCTCAGAGAGTGGACTTAATGCCAAATACTGGGACAACTTTATCAGAGAATCGCTGGAACGAGCGTCTCTCCTCCTCGCGACGCTCGATCCACTCATGGTTAGGGATCGCGCTGGAGTCATTCAGATGGCCGTACTAAGTTCAGATAATCCCATGGTTGCCTCCTGCATTCTGACACACGGTTTTCTGCAGCGATTCAGCGCCATATTCGGGCCTGAATTACTCATTGCCATTCCAAGCCGGAATAAAATCTACGTGTTTCCAAAGCTAGCCAATCGCATTGCCTCCGCGATCCCAACCATCCATGACGATCACTTGATCTCACCCATGCCTGTTTCCAGCGAAATCTTCGAACTCTCTGCCAAAGGACTGCATTCAGTCGGAACACTTGATCCCGATGATGGACGATAGATTCTCCCGTGTCCTTCTCGACCAAGCGGAGATTCAGGAACGCATCCGCACTCTTGGGGAGCAGATAACTCATGAGATGAGGGGATTGGTACCCTGTGTCATTCCAATCCTAGACGGGGGAATGATTTTTGCATCGGATCTGGTCAGGAAGATTTCCCTCCCCATCACCCTGCTCCCCATCAAGGCCTCCAGTTACGGAATGGAGAGTGTCAGTTCCGGAAATTTGGATCTGCCATGGGGCGTTCCCCCACTAGTTCGAGATCGAGACGTCTTACTTGTGGATGATATTCTTGATACGGGACTCACTCTCACGACCCTCCGTTCCACTCTTCTTGAAGCAGGTGCCCGCTCTGTCAGAACCTGCGTCCTGCTCAGGAAACAGCATGCAAACCACCTTCACTCCGATTATATCGGATTTGATATACCCAATGAATTCGTTGTGGGTTACGGGCTTGATCACGCCGGGCGGCACCGCAACCTTCCCGAAATCAGATGCTTGGAAATCGAGAAGAAAAACTAGTCCAGGCTTCTCAGGAAGCACTCAAAAAAGTCAGCGCCCGACTCCAAATCATCACAGGCAATCCACTCGTCCGCTGTATGGGCCTGTGAAATGGATCCTGGCCCCAAGGCTATGGACGGCACTCCCCTTGCTGCAAAGACCGCAGCATCGCAAAACCAAGGTGCACCAATGGGAGTTGCCCCTAGAGAAGAGAGCTTCGCGATAAGAGGGTGATCCGGGTTGGTAAAAAGCGGTGCCGAACCAAGGTGAACAACCTCCAGTTCTGGCGAGGCTTGGCGAATCAGATTGATAATCCGCTGGGGATCCTCACCGGGGATAACGCGAATATCAAGGGTCGCCTCACAATGGTCCGGGACAATATTCGTCTTGGATCCCCCATGAACCGTTCCAACGCTTAACGTGGAGTTCCCGAGTAACGGGTGGATGGTCTTGGAGAGATCGGGGAGAAGCGATTCCCGGATCCGTTCGATAGCGGAGCTTATCTTGTAGATTGCATTCTCACCACGCTCGGGTGCTGAGGCGTGGACGGCCTTGCCACGAGCTGTGAGCGTCACCCAGAGAGAGCCCTTGTGGGCATGTACCGTCTTGAGGTCCGTTGGTTCTCCGGCAATCACGAAATCAAAAGGTTCCTCCTCCGCAAGCGCCTTCGCGCCAAACTGCCCCGATTCCTCCCCCATGAGTCCGGAGAACCAGATTTCATAGCCCAGAGTTGGAATTTTCTCGGGAAGTCGCGACAAGGCGGCGATCATGGCTGCCATTGGCCCCTTGGTGTCGCTTGCTCCCCTACCCCAGATCTTCCCCTCCTTCAATTCCCCACCAAAGGGATCAATCGTCATCCCGACGACACTCACGGTATCTGTATGGGGAGCAAAAAGCAGACGTGGCTTGCCCTCCCGATCCGAGGGGAAACGAGCCACCACATTGGGACGACCTGGAAGGACCTCTCTAAGACTGATTTCTGCACCAAGATCACCAAGGACTTTTCCAAGGGCATCGGCTATGTCCCCCTCACCGGGATTTGCAACACCAGGCTCCCCTTCGGGGTTGACGCTCGGAATGCGGATCAATTCCTGAAGAAGTCGAACTGGATTGAGATGTTTCATTATCAGACTCCAAAGTTATTCGACTAATTCCGGGAGTGAAGCTGCCGGTACCAAGCCACAAATTTAGGAATGCCTTCCCGAATCGGCGTGCTAGGGGAATATCCGAGAAGTGTTCTGGCCTTGGTGATATCGGCCGCGGTGAGAGGCATATCTCCCTTCTGCTCAGGAAGACGCTCAATCACGGCTTTCTTGCCCAGAGCCTTTTCAATTGCGGCAATGAGTTTGGCCAATGTCGTGGTCTCGTTCTCACCAAGATTGAAGATTTCGAACAGCGCCCCCTCCCCGTCCACATAGGAGAGAGCCCCAAGGACCCCTTGGACGATGTCATCAATATAGGTGTAGTCACGACGGGTCGATCCATCGCCAAACTGCTTGATGGGTCGGCCATTCTCAATGGAATCGGTGAAGCTATGAATAGCAAGATCCGGACGCTGCCCCGGGCCATAGACAGTGAAGAAGCGAAGGCACGCAATCCTCATCCCGTGGAGATTCACATAGTTTCCGCAGAGCTGCTCCCCGGCGATCTTGGTGGCTGCATAAGGAGATAGGGTCTGAAGAATCGGGAGATCTTCACGGAAAGGAACGGTTTTGGAGAGGCCATAAACCGATGAACTGGATGCAAAGATAATTTTCTGGCATCCGGAACGACGCGCCGCCTCCAGAACATGGAAAGTGCCGGTGATGTTGGTATCGATGTAAAGCTTAGGATCCGCAATCGAGGGACGCACTCCGGCTCGGGCCGCAAGATGGACCACCGCATCAGGTCCCACTTTCTCAAACACTCCTAGTACGGCCACCCCATTCCTAAGATCAATCTCGACGACATCCACAGAAGAAGGGAAGGATGCAATATTCGACCTCTTGATGGAGGGATCATAAAAATCATTGAAGTCATCAATGATCGTTACTTCATGGCCTTCTGACAGGAGGCTACTGACCACATGGGATCCGATAAATCCGGCACCTCCTGTGACAATGATTTTCATGGTTCCACGATACCCTGAGTTAAAAAGTTAAAAAGTTGAAAAGTTAGAGGGTTGCCAAGGAACACTCATTAATTTTTTACGCTTCAACTTTTCCTAGGTCTTAAACTGGCACATAATCCTGTAATGCCGTACCACCCAGCCACTCTTCCAATGCGTACCTGGGTCGAAGTTGATCATTCGGCCCTCAGGCATAATCTCAAAGCGGTTCAGAAGATGGCAGGAAAGGCCGGCATTATGGCCGTCGTGAAGGCCAACGGCTACGGACATGGCCTCAACGAAGTGTCCTCTACCTTGAGTCCCGGGGTCGAGGTCTTTGCCGTTGCCTCTCTCGGTGAGGGAATTCAGCTTCGGAGAACTGAGAAAAGGAAGCCGATCCTCCTCCTAAGTGCAGCGCTTCCCTCAGAGTACCGGGATATTGGAAGAAAAGGTTTTATCCCTACCATCTCCACAATTAAGGAAGCTGAGTTCTATGCGCAAACTGCCCCGGTCGGAGCACCCATTCATTTCAAGATCGATACAGGCATGGGACGACTTGGAGCACAACCCGAGCAAACCTTTGCCATCCTGCGCAAACTCCGAAAGCTCCCCCTCACCCTCCATAGCATCTCGACCCACCTCGCCTCGGCAGATAGCAATGAGACAGCTACCCAAGGGCAACTGAAATGCTTTGAAGAGTTGCTATCCTACCTTCGGGAATTTGAGACAAAGGTGCCAATTCACATCCTGAACTCAGCTGGCACAATGCTCTTCCCAACTCATGCCCATGACCTTGTGCGCGTCGGACTCGCCCTCTACGGAATCTCTCCTGTGCAAAAGTTCCAGAAGCTCCTCAAGCCAGCTCTGAGTTGGAAGGCCTCTGTTACCTTTCTGAACGAACTCCCGAAAGGCCATGGAATCAGTTACGGTAGCACCTATACCACTCCACGCGCCATGAGGGTTGCCGTACTGCCAGTTGGCTACGCGGATGGCTACCCAAGACATCTCTCGGGCAAAAGCGCCTCCATTTTGATTAAAGGCAAACGTTGCCCCCTCCTAGGTCGCGTCACGATGGACCAGATCATGGTTGATGTCTCAGCGATCAAGGGGATCAAGGTCGGTGACGAAGCCGTCTTGGTGGGCAAGCAAGGCAAAGACGAGATCACGGCCACGGAAGTCGCCAAAAAAGCCGATACCATCCCCTGGCACCTCTTCTGCGGTATTACGGGACGCGTGTCTTACATTTATAAATAAGCGTTGGCCGGGTAGGAAGATTAGAAATGAAGTAAACCTATTCCCGTTGAAGGGGAAGGGTCTTCGCTAGGACCCTATCAAATTCTTACACCCTAACAGGGAGCACAAAGAAGGGGAGACCCCTCTTGAAAAATCCACGCTGTAGGGTGAACACGGTGAAGTTATGAAGCAGTCGGGTAAAGTAAGTCTCCTTTTGGAAAACCAACTGACCGCCGAAGAACATGATATCGGGGTGCCTTTCGGCAAGTTTCGTTCCCAAGGTCTGGGCGGTCGTCACAATTTCCGTGCCGATTTCGTAAACGGCCTCGGCATGGAGATTGTGAGCGTTCATGTAATCGGCATAGCGTTGTGTCTCACGAGCGACGGCTGATTGCAAGTGCCCTACCTCTTCCGTTCCCTTAAAGTTGCCGGCATCGATCACGCCGACTTCAGCGAAGACAAAGTTTTTGAAGACTCCGGGGAACATCCTCTGAACGCCCAGCAGGGTGTGGACGCCGAGCCCGTTGAAACCGTTGACAAATATTACCGCCGTTTTGGCACGCGGATCCATAGGAACCACCGGGATGGGATCAGATGTTTCAGGAAGTGAGAAGACATCTAGAAGCGTATCAAGACGTTTCAGCTCCTCATGAACATCCCGGTAGTGTTTTTTTATGGAGAAGGTAAGGGCGATCAAAGCGCCCGTCACTAGGAGAGTAATCCAACCGCCTTGATTGAACTTTATCACGCTCAGGGCAACAAGGATGGTCGCCGTGAGGGCAAATCCGAGAGCATTGATCGCCATCTTACTCCTCCACTTTGGCTCATCGGCATGTTCATTCTTCCAGTGCACCACCATGCCGAGCTGACTCATGGAGAAAGTAATGAAGACATTGATCGAGTAGAGGACGACAAGCCAGTCGACCGAACCATGGGAGGCCCATATGAGGATGAGAGAACTAACTCCCATGATGATGATCCCGTTCTGCGAGACAAATCGGTCGCTGAGCGTTGCAAAGCGGGCCGGAAGCCAGCGGTCGAGGGCCATATTGGCCATGACACGAGGACCGTCGAGGAATCCAGTCTGCGCCGCAATGAAAAGAAGGGATGCCGCCGAAAACATCGCGATCCAGACGAAGGATTGCGAGAGCTGGTGAGGCCATGTCGCAGTAATCTGCCCGAAGAGGATCGCATTGAGCGTCACCCCTTCCTTCGGCATTGAATGATAGAGGAGATACATGAGGAGGAGTCCACCGACCATGAAGGCGAGCGAAACGCCCATGTAGAGCATGGTTTTTTTCCCCGTTGCAACTCGCGGTTCGCGGAGGATCGGGAGACCGTTGCTTACCGCCTCGATACCGGTATAGCTTCCCGCTCCTAGACTGTAAGCAGTAAGGAGCAGGGCCCCAACCTTCCACCATCCAAGTTCCGAGTGGGCGGCCTGGACATCATGCATGGTGGCAGCCGCGATAGATGGCATGCTGCTCGCATGGGAGAAGAACCCGTAGATGATCATGAATCCATGCGTGGCAAGAAAGACGAAGAAGATCGGCGCCCAAATGACCACCGATTCCTTGACTCCTCGCAGATTCAGTATGGTCAAGACCAATGTGGCCGTCATTGCTGTCGCAAGCTTCCAATGCAGCCAGGACTCCGGAAGGACACTGAAAAGCGCGTCGGCGCCCGCGGCGATAGAGAGAGCGATTGTGAGCACATAGTCGACCAGCAGAGCGCAACCGCTAACCACGCCCGCCGATGGCGAGAGTAGTTTGCTTGCCACAAGATAGCCTCCGCCACCGCTGGGGAAGAGCTCAATGATCTGCGAGTAACTGACACAGATCACTCCGATCGTGATGACTGTGGCGATCGCCACGAAAAGCGCCATCGCAGGATGGGTCACCAGTGCCTTCATGGTCTCCTCTGGACCATAGCAGGAGGAAGAGAGTCCATCCGATCCAAGGCCGACCCATGCCAATACGGCAACTAGGGATATCTTGTGAAAAAGACCCTCATCTTTGAGATCACGGGCCTTGCCGATGAATACATTCTTAAGCCAGTTTCCCGGCGTTTCACTCTTCATTGTTTGCGTTTTGTGGGTTGTGGCGTGCAACCATGACATCGCAAAAGATAACTTCCGCAACCGCTTCCACCAAAAGGTGAAACGATCGCAAAGGTGCCCTTCCAGATGCCGACGAGGTTAGCTGACGGGCTGAGTCCTGTAAGTGACCCCTGCGAGTGGTTACCCACTCCGTACGCCCCCTCCTAAGGTTTCCCCAAGGAATTTGGTTCCCCCGCAACTGTCAACATTCGATGACAGAATTGAGCTGCATTCACCTTTCATATTGTTCGAGAGCCCTACAAAGTCAAGCCCTCCCCTTCCTTTCTTTTTCCAAACAAGCTCTGGATACATTCATCGAACCCCTACTAATGATTAGTCTTGGTGGATCAGATGGTTAGATAGGCAGCGAAGAAAGGGAACAGTAGTCCTACGCCGACATCAGGACTACAGCTATCCACCGACATCTCGATTCGCTTAGGAGGCTTTGCCGCGGAAGGCAACACACTCGTGCAACACTCTCTCACCTGCAAAATGTTCGCTCGAACGTAGAACCACGTTGATATCTCCCACCACGGCATGAGCTCCCTTGGCAAGATCGTCGGCAAGGGAAGCGGAATTCTCGAGTGCATCAGCAAGCGTCTTGTCCTGAGAAAGCACGACCGGCTTAGAACCGGGAACAATAAGGATCGCAAGAGGGCGAATCGAGCGGGCTATCGGATCAAGGGTGAGCAGGTCTGCCGTCTCCTCAGCGACAGCAGCGGCTTCTGCATGGCGCACTTCAAGCTGGATCATCCGAGCGCGTGCCTCGGGCGTTACTGATTCGATTGCATGGGTGATGGCATCCAGGAGGGCGTGACGAACATCGGAGAGGTCCTCGAGTTCCTGAAGCTTCTGCAGGTCTTCGTTCTGATGGATCGCCTTGGCCAGCTGAGAGATCTCCTTGAGATACGAGTTCCGTTGAGTGTCAGGAACAAGATACATGACCACAAGGTGGACAGGAACTCCATCCGGAGATCCATAATCAATGCCTTTGGGGCTCCAGCCTACTGCACAAAGAACCTCCCCATCATTCTCCGAAGTAGCGTGCGGACAAGCCCAACCCCTACCAATCCCCGTATTGTGAAGATTCTCACGGGAAAAAGCCCTCTCCGTAATCCCTTCATCACTAACCTCTGGAATGGCCTCGAGCAGAGTCCCCAGAAACTCCAAAGCATCGTTCTTGATATTGTCGGGAAGTTCGACGAGGCGACCTTCCTGGAGAGCGTTAAGTAGGGCTTTCATTGCTTTATGAGTCTACAAGTCTTAATCAATCCCGAACTTTCTGGCAAACCATGCGTTCACCGAGTGAGTGAGCGTCACGTAGCAAAGAATCGTGGCGGCGATAAAAGCCCAGTAGATCGGAGGTAGCGGAACCATGCCGAGATAGGTTGCCACGGGCGTGATATAAGGGATCGCGGAACCGATCACGATGATAATCAGCGTAGAAAGAATGAGCGCTGGACTCGCGCAACTGCCAATAAACGGAATCTTGCGAGTTCGGATCACGTGAACGATCAACGTCTGGGTGATGATCGACTCCACAAACCATCCGGAGTGAAAGAGGGATGCGGCATAGGTATCATCATTGGCCATTCCCGGGCCTCCTGCAAAGCGGTGGAGGAGTTCCATGGGAGCTGTCAGGTTCAGGTTACTACACTTGAAGAAGTAAAGCATCACGGCGAACGTTGTGTAGTCAAAAATCGAACTGGTGGGACCGACGCACATCATGAACTTCTGGATATTGCCGATATTCCACTTGCGGGGCTTCAGCATGAACTCCGCATCGACATTGTCGTAAGGGATGCCGATCTGGGAGAAATCGTAGAGCAAATTATTTACCAGCACTTGAACCGGAAGCATTGGCAGAAACTTCAGGAAGTAGCTGCTACCTACCATCGAGAACATGTTTCCGAAGTTGGAGCTTGCTCCCATCCGAATGTATTTGATGATGTTTGCAAAGACCTTCCGACCTTCGAGGATGCCATCCTCAAGCACCATGAGACTCCGCTCGAGCAGGATGATATCGGCCGATTCCTTGGCCACATCGACAGCGGTATCGACCGAGATACCGACGTCGGCAACCCTCATGGAAAGAGCATCGTTGATGCCGTCGCCCATATAGCCGACCACATGACCTTTTTTCTGCAAAGCCATGATAATGCTCTCTTTCTGGGCAGGTGATAGCCTGGCGAAGACACTGGTCTTCTCGGCTAGGTCACCCAATTGGTCTTCGTTAAGACCGACAATCATATCGCCTGTGATGATCTCTCCAGCCTCCAGATGGACATCCTTGCAGATCTTACGCGTAACGAGGGCATTATCACCGGTAAGGATCTTCGTGGTGACTCCGTAACCAGCAAGAGAGGCGATGGCCTTTGCCGCAGACTCCTTGGGAGGGTCAAGGAAGGCGATGTAACCAAGCAGAACCAGATCGCTCTCGTCGGCAATGGAGAAGGATCCCTTCTCCCGGGAATACTCCCGATAGGCAATGCCAAGAACACGGTAACCATCGCGACTCAAAGCCTCAAATTCCTCTAGGAGATCATTCTTAATGAGATCAATCATCATGTAGACCTCCTCGTCTACCTGATAGTGGGTGCAACTCTTGAAGATATCTTCGACGGCGCCCTTGCAGATTAAGACGTGATCACCCTCGTAAT
>Ga0207955_1000470_pt1 | contig 11447 bp, 8 predicted proteins | sample CryBogCBE29Jun09_FD_184563 | JGI IMG/M metagenome (GOLD analysis project Ga0207955, IMG submission 184563) | Freshwater microbial communities from Crystal Bog, Wisconsin, USA - CBE29Jun09 (SPAdes) (version 2) | ecosystem: Environmental > Aquatic > Freshwater > Lake | place: Crystal Bog... | reverse complement strand
TTATCGTTGTACAAAGTTCTAAGGTAGTTATAGTTCAATGCCGCACGAACATGACCTGGCATATTCTCACGACCTTTTTTACTATTGGCTTCCTTATCACCATACATGGTTAAATTGTTTACACCTTTTGGTGAACCTTTAGTCCAACTATCTTGTTTACTAAGTTGTCGTTTAAATTCTTTAATAGTTTGAATAACTTCTATACGGTCTTTACCGGCAAGCACCATTTCAAGAACACTCATTAAGAATTCTTGTACATACTTAGGAGTATCAGCACGTTTCAAATCAAGACCCATAGCCTTGATATCACCCATTTTACCATCCTTATCTTTACGCTTACCTTCTTTATCAAAGATATTGATAGCATAACGCTTTTTAGTAATAAAGATACTACGATCACCAATCAATTCACGACCAGCTTTGATGATTGAACCATTCTTTCTCGGAGCATGAAATGCTTGTTCCATAAATGCGGGAAAGCTTTCATTTGTTTGGTCAGCAATACTATCATATAAACCTATGCACATATCTTTGTCCCATTCCAATTCACCACTCTCTATTTGTGGTTTAAGAATAGGATATGCACTAAAGTAACAACTATCTGTATCACCATAAACAATTGCTTGTCCATCATGTACATACTCTCCTGTTACCAATTCATTGATCTTACTCATCATGTGACGCACAATCTGACGACCACATAATGTTACTGACTGACCAATACGCTTATCATAGAATCTACAATGTTCATTTAACAATGCACCATATGCCGAGTTCAACAAAATTTTACGAACAAGTTGCCTTTTATCCCAATACTCACGATCTTCAGTAGTAGTTGCTTCCTTAAGCTTTTTCTGCATTTCTTTTCTATCACTATACCAACGACTTAGTAGTCCTGGAACAACACCTTCTTTCTCATAAGTAAAGATTGTACCATTTGCACTAAGCATCCAAGGGTTATGACTATCAAAGATAAGTTTCCATATTTCAGCTGCACTCATTTGTACACTTTTACCATTTGAATAATCAATTGTAAGAATAGTACCACGTTCTTGATTCATAACCGCAGTATATTCTAAACAAGCAAACAAACCTTCCCATAAGATACTACCAGTAACATCATCATCGCCCTCTTTGTGACGCTTTTTTTCAGTTGCTAATCGTAGCCCCTTATCTTTCATGTACTTGTCTGTAAGTGTTTGTCTGATTTGTCCAACAAGTGTTTCTCCTGCCATGTTGACGGCCCTAATAACCGAGGGATAGAGCGAGTTGATATCAACTGCCCCGACGTATTCGTGCATACCTTTTTTGGGAGTAGCAACGAAGGCACCTGCCGCTTGTTGTTCATCTTCTGCATGTTCAATCCTTTTTTGTTTATCTGGTACTACTAATCCGCGTTCATGCGCCTCATTCATAATTGCCATTTCAATCATTGCAACTGAACCCATTACTGTTGGTAATAGTACTGTGTTCTCATGCGCTAATTGATTTGCCAATTCTAAGAATTTTAATTTATTATGTATCTTAAACAACAACATTGTATCTTGTCTATTGTATTCTAAAAACTTGCTAAAGTCTTTATTATACATTTGATCCAATGATCCTTCATATGTAGTTTTGTTCTCCCCTACCTCCATCTCACCGATAAAGTCTAACTTGTAACTGTGGCGACTCTCATAATTATATTTCTTATAGAGTTGCAAATAGTCCATGTGTACACGACCAACTAAATCAAAAGTTGTAGACTCTTTCCCATATCTTTCGTACTTTCTTGGTTTAGGAAGCTGGCCTAATAAACAAAACTTTCTTGTATCGTCTTTGCTCATTACTCGGGTTACACGATTGACCATGTAGGGTATGTCATAGCCCTCTGAGTTCCAACCAGTCAATACATCAGCATCTTCTATCAATTGAAAGAACATATCAAACATTTCCTTTTCATTAGTGAAAAGTATCGTGTTATCAAATGTACTTACAATCTCTTGTGCATCTGTATTTGTTAATGTTTTGGGAGCAATACATAAAGTAATCAATTGATCTAACCAATCCAAATACAATGAAATTGCAGTTACTGGATTGAATGGATCATCAGGTGGACTAAAACCTTTTACCTTATCAAAGTCTACTTCAATGTCAAAGAAACAAGTGTGTAGTTTAGGTGCGTCTACTTTAAGATAATTTTCACTAAGGCATCTAAAGATAATATTGATATCACTTTCAAAAAGTTTCTTATCACTATTGATTCTTTTTTCTTTTTCGAATTCGGTACGCTTGCGAGTACTGAATCTGGTTACTGGATCACCATAAATACTACGATGTTTGCCTTTAGGATCACTATAATAAAAAACATAGTTGGTAGGATACTCGGTATAATGGCGTTTACCATCTTTACCTCGTTCTACTACATAGATTCTATCTTCGTCACGGCTATGCACCGCGTCCACATAGGACATTATTGTTTACTCCTACAATTATCACCGTGCCATCGATTATGATTTGGTTTATCAATTGTTTTATTGCAATGGATACATGTTATTTTTACATTAGTTGGGTTATTCATTAAAAATCGTTTTCTTCCATTTTCTTTTTGTCTTGCTAATCCTTCAGGAGTATAATTTAATTTTTTACCCCTTCTGTTAAGATCTGCTTGTGTTCTCTTCTCAGTCCAATTTTTAGTTTTGCCTCTAATTGAATCACCGAACTTTTTAGCCACTAACGGATTCCTCATTGGGTTTTTATCACCAATCATATCTTCTCGTGGTCCACCCTTAAGAAAATGATGAGTACCATCACTTACTCTTTTTTTAGCTGCCATACTATTGAGTTTTGAGATCTCTTCTGGACTTTTGTCCATTCTTAATCCTATTAAACTACATGCATTCCAATCTTGTTGAGAAAAATGTATGTTGTAATGCTCTTCTATAGTAACTAATTTTAAATTAGAAATTTCATTATTATTATGATTTCCATCTAAGTGATGTATTTCATATGATCTTCCGTCTTTGTCTTTGGGTATAGGACCGTTGATGGATTCCCAGACTAATCTGTGTTTTCTTGAACTCATTATGATACTCCGAATAGTAATAGATGGGCTATCTGTGATTCGGCACAGAAGGGTAATTACTCCCGTTCGCCCTATATTATTTATCAGATGCACCATAAATTATATAGTTTTACCTACAGTTTCTAAAATTGTGTTTAATTGTTCGTGTTCTTGATTTGTTTGTGTTAAGCTTGCTTTGTGTGCGATGCGAATTGCTTTTTTGAGTACACTAGGTTTTACTTCTAGTTCTTCTGCAATTGCTTTTACTGTATCTGCTAAACCTTCATTTAAAGTATCAATTTCGTGCATGACTGCCATGCCTTCATTTATAATTTGTGTTAGCTTTAGTTTTTGATCGCCGTTGAATGTTTTAATATCACTCATAAAATCTCCTTATGAGTAGTTATTATACATGAAACTGTAAAGAAGTCAAACTTTTTACTGACTCATTTGACCGTTATGTTTACTTCTTTAGCATTTTTTTGATTGCGGTAACTGCACGTTTTGGTTCGCTAAGTAGTAACCATTGTACCAATAACAGTTTATTTGAATTGTAGTCCTCTCCCAATATGTCTTTGGGTGATTTTATGTTTAATTTTTGTTTGAGTATGTCTAATTTATTTTTGAAATCATCCATGATTACTGGAATATTTCTGGGTGTTGTTTCCCATAAATTTTAATATATTTCCCTGCAAGAAGGTCTGCCATTGCTTCAATAGGACTACCCGGATAGCTATCACCATCTTTAATCATATTCAATTGTGATTGACGTTCATGTACTAGTTCATGGAATATAGTACGGAAAATATCAACCAAGTTTCTATTTTCAATGTATACCCAAATCTTGTTGTCTTCTGTATGAACACCAGTATGATGACCTTGTTGTGCAACTTTGGTGTTACGACTCAATGTAATCTTTGGGTAAGGTTTTTGAATGTGTAACTGTTTGATTGACCATTTAATAAAGTCTTTGATCTTTTGTACATCATCTGAACTATCAACGCTTTCTTTTAGTGCACTTTCACCTAATCCAGTACTCTTACGTAATCTTAAATCAAAGTCTATGTCACTTTCATATTTGTCAATGTAGTTGTGGTAATATTTTCTTGCTTCTTCTGGTGTGTTAGCAGTAAAATGTTCAATTGGGTGATTAGGATCTTCTGCACGATAAATCTCATAACCCTTGTTTAATCTTTCACGAGCCTTACCTATATTACCTAATCTGTTGCTCACTTGTCTATCAGCACGACTTAAATAACCTTGTAATTTTTCATCACTGATTTCATTGACTTGTTCAGATGTTTTTTTCTTGGTATTAACATTGATTGCCTTACCGTGACGTTCTGGATTAGGATCTTCTCTACGTTTTCTAGCTGCAGCGCTTGCACGACCTTTTTTACCTAAACTATGTGCTTTACTTTGTGGTAAACACTTTGGCTTACCTTCACTATCATCACCCCTAGCACAGTCACCACGGATCTTACCATCAGGACCAAAACGAACCCATTTTTCTTTGAACCATTGATGTAGATTTTCTTCTAGTTCTCTAACACTTTCTTCTACGATGCTTTCATTCTTAGTACTGTTACCCCAATTACTTGCACCTTTTTTACGACACTTTACTAGTGCACCACTTGCATAAGCACTGGGCCAAACTTTATAACGACTCTTGACTTTATAGTAGCAAGCATCTTTCTTTTCATTAATCATCATTTCACTGAACATTGGGCCATTGCAATGTGGGCATTTTTCTTCTTTTAATTTATCAGTAACTTGCGGCGATAATGGTCTCAAACTTCTCATGGTAGCGTAACCGTTTTTAACTGGGCCGCCATGCATTGAATCTCTTTCTTCACCATTACTATTATACCATTTGCCATCAGTGCCTTGCCTTAATGGTTCTTTAGTTTGATAATCCGTGGGTGCTAACCGACCACTACTTCTTGGTTCTGGAGTTGTTGATTGTTGTTTTCCATTTGCCCTAGCCTGTAACTCTGCTTTAGCATCATCTACACTGACCATTGCTCTGCCTGCGGTGCCATCTACAACTGACTGTAGATAATTTGTATTGAATGCGCTTAAATCAGCAGTTTGAGCATTGCTCGCCCCCAATGCTCCTAATGCCATTGCTCCGCCTACTGCCAAATCTTTCCATCCTTCCACCACATCTTCATTCTTTACACAGTTTGGATATGTTTTACCAAACATCTTTTTGTTACCTTCTTTGTGATAACCTTTCCAACATGCTTCGTCTAAGTTTTCATGGTCACTATGTGTTTCGCACATGCCACAGTCTGGACAAACCATTTCCATCTCAATACTTTCATTGTGTTTCTTTTTACCTGCACAATGTGCTTTTTGACTGAAGCCTTTTGGATGTGAGCAATCAATACTGCGCTTATACTTTTCACTCCAACCTTCCTGAACATCTTCTTCGCCTAACTTATGTTTAAGTTTTTTAATCCAAATATCTGGTGTATGACCATATTTGTGCACAAATAAATCATGTAATTTTTTACCACTTATTTTATGCTTTGCGCTGATATGTTGCATCAATTTATCAATAGAATTGTAAGTGTGATGACTTAAGGTAGGGAGTTTTTCTGCTAATTCTCTAGCAGCGGATTCAATAAGTAGTTCGTTATAACGCATAATTAGTATTTATGCTTTTTGTAGATAGGGCTCACTTTTGAGGTTCCAGTAGCGAATTGGATGACTCAAGCCAGCAGCCGGCTACACCACGGTAACTAGTACCGGTCCTAAGGTGTGTTCTTTATATGTATATATTTATCTTTTTTTCGGGTATAGTAAATCAAAATAAATATCTGTATGAAAAAATCTAAAACATCTACTAAAGATTCTGTTATCGTACAAGATACACCAGAAATCGTTGAATCTACTGACACACCTGCTCCATTAGAACTTAATGGTAACAGATTTGATTATTTTACAACATCTGTATACAAGATAGAAATTCCAAGTCTACTGACTGATGCTAGAAAGTGTTCTAATAGAGCATTGACTAAATTTAAAAAAGAGAATCCTAAAATGGATCCTATCTTCCCATTGTATCAAACGCATGATATTTCCAATGACCCGGACATTGCAGTATTAGCACAATACATTGCTGATATTTCATATGATACATTACAGGGTCAAGGATATGATATGCGAAATAAGCGTGTATATTTCAGTAGCATGTGGGTACAGGAGCATTTTCAACATAGTGCACATGAAGAACATATACATGGTCAAGGTGCACAGATTGTAGGATTTTACTTTTTAGATGTACCAAAAGATTCTTCTAGACTTGTATTTCACGATCCAAGGCCTAGTAAGAAACAAGTTAACTTACCTGAAGCTAATATCACTAATGCAACCTATGCCAGTGATGCAGTTAATTTTGTGCCCAATCCAGGTGATTTGTTTATTATCAACGCTTGGACACCTCATAGTATTGGGCGTAATCATAGCAAGAGTCCAGTACGACTTATTCACTTCACACTTAACGTAGATGAGATGATTAACCCAACAAGCCCTACCTCAGGGTCGATAAATATTGATGTCGGCGATCAACCCGAAATCATATGAACAAGTATCACATTCGTTTTAACAAGAGTAGAGGTATGCCAGGTCGTGGTAGTAAAGACCATGTTTGGCGTGTATTTGAGAATGGTAAAGAATTCTTATTCAAACACTTTAAAGTCAATGTTCCAACATACGATGAAACTACCGGCGATGGTATGGGAAATGACGATTGGAATTTCAGTTGTGAGGGTTATATGACGATAGATCGTGAAACATCTACCGCCATTATCAGCCCAACTAAATCAGAATAATTTTATATTTATTAAGCGGCACACATTTCGGTAGTTGTGAATGTATAGTACCATCTAATATATCTTTAATTTGATGTTGCATAGTATGGAGCACTAGCTGCACCACCTGTGCCAACTGCAACAAATAATCCCGTACTGATTGTAGTTACTGCATTCATCAATGCAGCAGATCCACTACCGTTCATTAGTGCAGGTGTAGTCCAAGTACTGCCATTACTACTTGTTGCATAATATCCCGGATTAGGATAAGAACCATATCCAACTGCAACAAATAATCCTAAAATGTTGTTAACAGTTACTCCAGTCATCCTTATGTTAGATGTACTACCGTTTATTGTAGTAGGTGTAGTCCAAGTACTGCCATTACTAGATGTTGCATAAATTGGATAACCATTAGTATCTTTTCCAACTGCAACAAATACTCCCGAACTATTAACAGTTACTGAATTCATCTGAGCATAAACAGAACTACCGTTCATTTGTGCAGGTGTAGTCCAAGTGCTTCCGTTGCTACTTGTTGCATAGAGTGGAAAAGTATAACTGTTATCATAGCCAACTGCAACAAATAATCCTGCGCTGTTGACAGTAACCGATGACATGGTTGCTGCAAGTCCACTGCCCATTGTAGCAGGTGTAGTCCAAGTACTTCCGTCACTAGAAGTGGCATATACCCCATTAGAACCAGCGCCAACTGCAACAAATAATCCTGCGCTGTTGACCGTTACTCCATACATCGTTGCACCAACTCCACTACCGTTCATTCTAGCAGGTGTAGTCCAAGTGCTTCCGTCACTAGAAGTTGCATAAAGTGAAGCACCGCTACTGTCATTGCCAACTGCAACAAATAACCCCGCACTATTTACCGTTACTCCACGCATACGTGCATAAGTCGAACTACCGTTCATTCTAGCAGGTGTAGTCCAAGTACTGCCGTTGCTTGAAGTAGCGTACATTGGATATAAGCTACTATCACCACCGACTGCAACAAATAACCCTGAACTATTAACAGTTACAGCGGTCATATTTGTAGTAGTCCCGCTACCGTTCATTGCAGCAGGGGTATTAAATCCTTGGAAAGGAGGAGGAGGTGTAACACTATTACTGTTACTGCTATCTGATCCAGTACCAACTACATTAGTAGCTTTTACTGTAAATGTATAAGGAGTGCCGGAAGTCAGACCTGACACAGTAATTGGACTAGCTGCTCCAGTACCAGTTAATCCACCTGGGCTACTTGTAACTGTGTAACTTGTTATAGTAGCACCGCCGTTGCTTACTGGTTGAGTAAATGATACACTAACAGTTGTTGTTCCGATTGCTGTTGCTTTACCTATAATAGGTACTCCGGGTACTGTTGGTGGAGGTACGATTGATATGTTATCAAATTTTACGTTGTCAAAATGCATGTTATTTTCTCTTTATTAAAATATACTAATATTTATTAGTGATTTGTTGGGTTTGTGATTTTATGGTTATTGGAACTGATATTTAATAATTACTACCCCTGAGCCTCCCTGATAGGCACCTCTAGGTCCACCGCCGCCGCCACCGCCACCAGTGTTAACAGTTGCGTTGTATCCGGAATATGAACCTCTACAGTTTATATAAGTTCCCCCTCTTCCACCGCCACCGGCACCTCCTATTCCACCTCCGCAGAAGTTTCCACCTCCGCCACCGCCACCGCCACCGGCTACATAAAGAGTACCGCTAACGCATTGACCTATTGTAGAACCAGATATTGGATTTGGTAAGCCGTCACCACCTGTTGCACCAGAAAAAGAACCACATGCACCTATTGCGCCGGCTCCGCCTCCTCCACCGCCAGGTGATCTACCACAACTAGGAAATCTATTACCTCTTCCACCACTGTGACCTTGGCTACCGTGCGTAGCAGACCCACCGGCTGGTCCCGGGAAACATGAACTAGTTCCTCCACCACCACCGCCTCCGCTACCACCGCCGCCTCCGGGTGATCCTAAAGTACCACCAACCCCACCGCCATATGCAGTGATACCAAATGCAACAGAATTACAGCCAGCCGAACCAGCAGCTCCTCCACCGCCAACACATATAGTATATGCCTGTGCAGTTACAGTAGTACATCCGGTTACGAATCCACCAGCACCTCCGCCGGCACCGAAGGTATATCCGCTACCACCTCCGCCACCTCCACCGCCGACAATTAGGTATTGAACAGTTCCACCAACTGAGGGTGTGAATGTACTACCTGTAGTGAATGTATGAATTTTGTAGTTACCTACTGTTGTTATTGTACCACCTGTAGCACTAATGAACGGACTAGTTACAGTAAAGTTAACTGTAATACTAGATGATTTAGTATTTGTATTAGCATATATAGTTGCAGTTTTAGTACCTATTACAGTTGGTGTACCTACAATATTTCCACCACTGATACTTAAACCAGTTGGTAAACAGGTTGCACCATATGTTACAGTACGACCAAATGTACTTGTTGCACTTAAACCAATATTAGATATGGCACCACCTGTGACAATTGATTTGTTTGTTCCGTTAGTTGGACTACTCCAAGTAACTGTATCACCGCTCACCACATAACTAAAATTACGTGTAACGACTTGATTAGCTGGGTCGGCAGCACCAACAGTAAAATTATAAGTTACATTAGTTCCTGCAGTTACATTTGATAATGTACCAGTAATGTTACCATTTGCACTGCCTAAACTCAATCCACCAGGTAAGCTACCACTAGTAACTGAATAAGTTATTGATAATGCTCCGTCAGTAGCTGCAATTGTGTTTGCTATACTATTTCCTTCTTGGAACGTTCCAAGGCTACCTGCACTAGTTGTCCATACAGGTACATTGCTATATGTGATTCCAGCAACAAATGTCGCACTACCTCCATCACTATTAACAACTGCTAATGGATAGTTACCTGCTGAATTCACAGGACTCACAAATGTAGCTTGTGTTAAGCTGACTTGACTAGCACTAGCTACTTGTAAATTATTTACATATACATTAAGACCAGATAAGAAACCACTGCCATTGATAGTGATTGTTTCTCCACCTGTAGGATTCGCGGCAGTTGCACCATTTGGATAAGTCAATCCTGATATTTTAGGAACCACTGTACTTGTAGCAGTAATCGTACCTGCTCCGCCACCTAATGTCAAGTTACCAGCTAGATATAAGTTACCATATGGCTGCTGACTTGTTCCTAAATCAGCACTAGTTGCTGGTACAAGAACACTTGAGTTCTTTAATGTATGATAATTTTGTGTTGCCATTTTATTTTAATCTCTTATTTTATCTTATTGGTATTTGTATTTTACAATAACTACTCCAGAACCGCCCCTTCCACCTGGGGCACAAGCTGCCTTTGCGCCACCGCCCCCGCCGCCCCCCGTATTTACTGTACCGGGTTTTCCTGGTCTCTTACAACAGCAACGATTTAAACATCCAGTAGGATCACCAGAGTTTCCTCCGCCCCCGATACCACCTGCACCAATTTCTTGACCGCCATTACAAGCTACACCACTATTACTTCCGCCTCCCCCACCGATATATCTAGTACCAGAGACACATTGACCTATAGTAGAACCACTTATCGGGTTCACTATACCTGCACCGCCGGCGCCACCTCTGATATAAGTGTGACCATATGAACTTCCAAATATGCCGGCTGCGCCGGCACCACCACCACCACCTGCTCCAAAAAAGCAACCACCTGTATAGCCAGCACCTTTGTGTCCGTATGTTGTGGCACCTGTCACAGTATAACACGCTTGTATAGTTTTTCCTCCGCCACCTGGACCACAAAATCTACTTTCACCTCCACCGCCTCCGCCACTACCCCCGTCAGCACCGGTAACACATGCTAGAGAAGGATAATATCCAGCTCCGCCTCCGCCACCGCCTCCTTTAGCAGTTAACCCTAAAGCGGTAGTATCTGAACCGTTATGTCCGCGATTTGTAACTGCTGTACCACCTGCACCAATAGAAATCGTATAAGTTTGAGATGTTACACTTAATGAGGGGTGGTATATAATACCACCGGCTCCGCCTCCACCATAACCACTACCTCCTGCACCACCTCCTGCAACTGCTACAATTTCAACACTACCGGGGGCAGTAACTGTAAATGCACCTGAGCAAATGAACGTATGAATTTTGTAACAGCCAACTGTAGTAACTGTACCACCCGTAGCAGCTACGGTTGGATCTGCTACCTTAAATGTAACACTTATGCTTGCTGATTTGGTATTTGTATTCGCATAGATTGTTGCAGTTTTAGTTCCGGTAACAGTTGGTGTTCCTGTAATATTTCCACCACTTAAACTAACTCCAGTTGGTAAACAAACTGCGTTATATGTAACACTTCTACCAAATGCGCTTGTAGCACTTAATGTAATATTGGACATCGCTGATGCATTAGCAAGGTTATAACTTGATGCATTAGTTGGATTACTCCATGTAATACTATCTCCATTAATTACATAACTAAAATTGCGTGTGACGACTTGATTAGCTGGGTCTGCGGCACCAACAGTAAAATTATATGTAACGCTAGATGATACTAC
>Ga0207955_1000467_pt1 | contig 11517 bp, 8 predicted proteins | sample CryBogCBE29Jun09_FD_184563 | JGI IMG/M metagenome (GOLD analysis project Ga0207955, IMG submission 184563) | Freshwater microbial communities from Crystal Bog, Wisconsin, USA - CBE29Jun09 (SPAdes) (version 2) | ecosystem: Environmental > Aquatic > Freshwater > Lake | place: Crystal Bog... | reverse complement strand
TACGAAGAACTCAAGGAGAAGTTAAATGAACCTAGCGTGGTTTCCAGAGAAAATGTCAGCCCCACCAGAACTAACGTCAGTGAGCGTACCGCAGGGGAGCCTAAACCAGAACCAGTGGGTGAACGCTTTAGCGGACAAGGTCGTGAAGCTGGTGCTGAAGGAGAGCGACCCACAGAAGGCGGCAGACGAGGCGTGTCTGAGAATGAGCCTAGCAAACGTGGACAACCCGAACCAGCTGGGGCAGGTGTTAGTGCAGGACAACCTAGACTTGCTAACGAACCTGAACGTGGCATCAATCGAGGACCCGTTCCCAGCGAAGGTGGAGAGCAGCAACCCAGTGGCAGAAAAGGCATTGCAGGAAACGAGCCTAGCCCAGTGGGTGGACCTAGCGTTGTCTCAGGTACACGAGTCGAGTCTGGATTAAAAGACCGTAGAGGACAAGAGACAGAGACTGGGCATCAAGTTGCTTACCAGCCTCACTCGCAAGCTGCATCCGTTGGAACATTGGTTCCTAAAGCAATGGCTGAATCCATCGACAATTCAATATCAGCAGTAGAGCGTGAAGTCGGTGATGTGGATGAATATGTAGCAGAAGCCCTGCACATGGATCCAGAGACCCTGCGTGAGAAGTTCTCCGCTGAACAAATTGATGCCTTGGTTTTGGCTATCCGTAATGCTGAAGCTGGCAAAGGCTTCATTATTGGAGACCAGACTGGTATTGGTAAAGGTCGTGTTGTTGCTGCGATGATCAAGTACGCCATCGAGAATGACAAAGTACCTATCTTTGTTACAGAGAAGCCAAACCTTTACTCCGACATGATCCGTGACTTGGATGATATCGGTATGACCAAAGAGTTAGGACTAGATACAGCCAAACCACGCATCTTTATCACTAACTCTAGTGAATCTATTCCTTATACCTTGCTCCGTACTGTTAATGGCGAAGTAACAGAAAACAACCTTACCCTCAAAGCTCCTAAGACTGGTAAAGCATTAGACGAGATGATGAAGGGTATGCAAGAGAAAGAAAGCCTTGGCGATTACAAGGTAATCTTCACTACCTATAGCCAGTTGCAAGCTGTTAAGAAAAACGAAACAGAACGCCAACGCTTTATTAAATCGTTTGGTCTTGGCAACTATATGATTTTTGACGAAAGTCATAACGCTGGTGGTGCTGGTGAAACCCAAGCCCGTAGCAAAGAACAAAGAGAATCCCAAAAGGAAGGCAAGAGCCTAGCCACTGGTCGTGCAGCCTTTGTCCGTGACTTGGTAGATAACGCCTTTGGTACGTTCTTCTCGTCAGCTACTTATGCTAAACGCCCTGATGTAATGGACTTGTACTCCAGCACAGACATGAAGTTAGCGGTTGATAACATCAATGAATTAGCCGATGCCATCAAGCTAGGCGGTATTCCAATGCAACAGATTGTTGCCAATATGCTGACCAAAGTCGGTCAATATATCCGCAGGGAAAGAACCTTTGCTGGTGTAAGTTATCAGACCCAAGAGACCAAAGTCGATAAGCAAACAGCTGAGAACATGGCTACCTCGATGCGTGACATTTTGGCGTTCTCTCGTTCTAAAGAAGCCGTTGTCAAAGAGATGCAAAAGGAGTTTGACAAGTCTGGCGGTAGAGCAAGTATCGAAGGTGAGAAGACCCAGATCCAGAGTGCAAACTTTGGTGCCATCATGCATAACTTGATTGACCAGATGCTTTTGTCATTAAAAGCCCAGGACTCTATCAAACACGCTGTGGAAAGCCTCAAGAATGGCGAAAAGGTCGTAATGACCGTTTCCAATACGATGGGTTCATTCCTACAGAGTTATGCCGATGAAATGGGCATCAACGTAGGTGATCCAGTCAATCTGACCTTTAAAGATCTGTATCTGCGTTACTTAGAAAAGCAGCGGATGCTCAAGATCAAAGGACCAAATGGCGTACAGCAATACCGTATGACCGATCAGGATCTTGGTCCAGAGCGTTTGACAGCCTATAACCAGATTAAGACATTTATTGAAAATGCTGGTTTTGGTTCAGCTCCAATCTCCCCAATTGACTATATGCACAATGAGTTGCGTAAAGCTGGGTACAAGACAGAAGAGATTACTGGTCGTACAGTGACCCTTAACTATGAGAGTGGCACACCAATTCTCACTTCTCGTTCTGCCAATATTAAGCAGCGTGTTGGTGCTGTTCGTGCATTTAACAATGGCACAGCCGATGTCATTATCCTGAACCAAGCTGGTTCTACTGGCTTGTCATTACACGCATCTTCTAGCTTTAAAGATCAACGCAAACGTCACATGATCATTGTTCAGCCTGAAAAGAACATTGATACCCATATGCAGATGCTTGGTCGTGTGCATCGTACTGGTCAGGTTGTAGCTCCAGCCTACTCACAGATGATGGCTGACATCCCAGCGGAGATGAGGCCAGCTGCGGTATTGCTCAAGAAGATGGCTTCCTTGAACGCCAATACGACAGCTTCCCGTAAGTCTGCCGTTACAGCCGAAGGTGCTGTGGACTTTATGAATGACTATGGTGGTCAGATTGCACAAGAATACTTGCGTGACAACCCAGAGGTTCACGAAGCTATTGGCGGTAAAAAGGTTGTAGATCTTATAGAAGACCCAACCGATGCTAAAGAAGATGACATCCGTAGACTGACTGGCTACATTCCTATCCTGCCAATCAAAGAACAGGAAGAGATTTATAAGGATCTGATTGATCGTTACAACGATTTAGTTGAACGTGAGAACAGCATGGGAACCAACAAGCTCGAAGCTAAAGCAGAAGACCTTGATGCTGAAACCCTATCATCCGTGCCTATTACTCCAGACAGAGGAGATCCTTCCTTGTTTGCTCAACCAGCTTACATGGAAAAGGTAGATGTTAAACGTACTGTTAAGCCATACACCAAACAAGAAGTTCAAGAAATGGTGAGTGAGAACTTGGAAGGTGGAACACAACGCCAAAAAGTTGACAAGCTCATGGATGGTGTAAGAGAACGTGCAGCCGAATACGGTAGAAAACAAATTGAGAACCTGAAAGAAAAAGGTGCAGATGAAGTCCGTATTGATGCTGCCAAGGGTCAATTAAACCTTCAGTATCAGCACATCAAGTCTATTTTGGAAAACTATGCAGTAGGTCAGCCAATTTCTATTAAGAATAACCAAGGTATCTTTGTCTACGGTGTTGTGACTGACTTAGAGAATAAAAAGAAAACTGCCAACCCTGTTGCTGGCTCAGACTGGAAGATGCATATTGCTTTGGCTAACGGTGATGCGAAAGCCATTACGATTAACTTCTCACAAATTGGCAGCACTTATCAGTTAAACCAAGAGAATTACATTAACTGGTACAACCCAGATACCCAGCAAGCAGAAAACATTCCATTAAGCGACTTGTTTGACAAAGGCTCTAACGTCAGGCGTGAGAAACGCTGGATGGTCACTGGCAATATTTTGGCTGGATTTGCATCTGATACGGTAAAGAATCACGGTCAGATTATGAGCTATACCAAAGCTGACGGCACTACTGGTCAGGGTATTCTCATGCCACGCACCTATGACTTTGAGAAGGCTGCTCGTGAAGCTCCTATCCGTCTGCGGTCAGCTGCCGATGCTATGCGGTTTATGAATGAAGTAAACGGTGTTATTACTTCTGCGGATAATGTATTGCGGATTACCAAGTCTAGCTATGGCAACCAGTATCAATTCAATGTCCCAAGCTCTAAGAAAGAAGGCGGTACATACTTCCTAGACCGAGGTTTGACTGATATTACTGGTGACTTCTATAAGTCTGGCAACACTATGTATGCCAGAGGTAATGAACAACAGGCTGCCAAAGCGATTGACTTTATCTTGAATGAACGTGGTGACACTTTGATTGCCTCTAGTCCTAGAGACAAAGCCAGAGAGATGTTTGCTCCACCTAAAGCGACTGTTACCCCAAGCGTGATTCCTAAGAATATCAGGGAACAAATTGCCCAGATTCACAAAGCTAAAACAGATGAGTTGTCTCGTGTAAGACGTGGCATCACCAAAATTAAGCGTGAAGTCATCAAAGGCGAGACCACAATCAATACTCAGCGTGAGTTAACCCATCTTGATCAGCTGGCTAAAGAGTTGGCAGCCGACAAGAAGATGACTGCTGAGAAGAAGATTACGCCAGAAGCGTTTATGGCTCGTGCCCTTAACGAATACAACAAAGGCAATATCAGCAAGGATGTCCTAGACGTTATCCAATACATCTACAGACAATCCCCAGCCATTCTGACTGGTCTACGCTTATCGGTTAAACAAGCCCCACAGAACGCAGCCTATACAGCTGCTGGCGTGTTCAATAACCTAGAGCGTATCGTCAGGCTATACAAGGAATCAGGAGCTGTTAATCCTGGCACTATTCGCCATGAGTTAATGCATACCCTTGAGCAGATGATGGATCCACAGACCCAGCAAGCCATTGTTGAATCTTGGAGAGCAGCCCTTGAGAAAGCCATCAAGAAAAACACTGATGAAGTATCTCAAAAGTATTTCATGGCGGTAATGGATTACGTCAATGATCCAAGCGAGAAAAACTTTGAAAAGGCGATGGAGTTGTTGCCTTCACAGGATATGTACCAATACATCAATCCTTCAGAGTTCTGGGCTGTCAACGCTGAGAAGCTATTTGGCACTCGTATGGGAACTCCTTGGGGTCGTTATGTTAACGCCATCCGTCAAGTATTTGAGGCGATGAAGAAGCTGTTTGGTTTTAACAATACCCATTCAGTTTACAAAGCCTTCAATGATTTAATTAAAGGCGAGACACCAAGAACCCATAAGACCATGTTGGTAGACCTGATTAGTTCAGGACCATATAAGACTAAGTTCCTCTACAGCGTTGAGAAGACTGATGAGTTACTAGCCAAGCACAATCGCAATGATGCTCCTATCCATACCTCTAACGGTGTGATGGATAAGTTCTTGGGCGGTGCTCAAGAAGCCAAGAATATTGGTGCGAAGATGGTTGAGTCACCACGCCTTGCTGTCAACAACATGGTTGGCAACTTAGATCGTGCAGTACTGGCTACTCGTATCAAGACAACAGACTTTACAGCTGGTCTGACAGCTGCCGATGCAGCCCGTTATGGTCGTATGTTAGAGGACAGCGAAGGTCGTGCTGTGGCTTCTGTGGCTATGAACCAAGCTCTCAAAGCTACTCGTATTGGTACTCAGGTCATCATGCTGGGTAAATTAGTCTTTGATAACACCAATCAGATGTTCCATGCCGTTCAAGACAAGTTCTCAATGGCTAATATCCTGACCTTGAAGCACCAGTTAGAGAAAGAAATTGGCGTTCAACGTGCTGCCAACGTCATCCAAGCCTACTTTGAAGCCAAGCGTTCACGTTCTATCGTGGATGAATACCTCAAGCGTGAAGGTGAATTGGAGATGCTAAGAACAGAGCAGATGGATCCAAGAACTTCACCAGACCGTCAGCTATTGCTTTTGGACAAGATTGCTGATGCTGAACAAGACTTTAAGAACATCGGTATTGCCTTGCAAAAGGTCAATATGTCCGATGAGGCGATTGATGACTTTAGCAAGCTAGACAAACAGTATCCAGAACTTAGAAAAATGATGGATAACTGGAACGCTGTCAACAAGAACATGATTGACATGATGGAACAAGCTCGCATGATCAGCAAACAACGTGCTGATACCTTGCGTGACATCGAAGACTATGTGCCTTGGCAGCGGATTATGGATGAACAGACAGACGTTCATACCCCAATCTACAGCTCTAAAGGTGTCAAGAACGTAGCCAGAGAGCATCGTTTTAAAGAAGGCAAGGTTGATTTAGACATCGATGACATCGTGGACAATATGCTTCACAACGTCATGGTGACTACTCGTAACGCCATTAAGAACTATGCAGCCAACCGTATTGCCCAGGAGTATGGCACTCGTAATGAGAACGGCAAGCTCAAAGTCTTCCCTAAAGAAGATGCTGCTCGTGGCATCGTGAAGATCTTGATTAACGGCAGGAAGGTCAACATCCAGATTGCTGACCCATTGATTGCCCAGTCCGTGATTGGTATTGAAAACATCCAGATCCCAATGAACGAGATCATGGCTTATTTTGCTAACGGCTTGCGTAGATCGATTACTTTCTCTGGTGTATTCCAGATTAAACAGCTTTTCATGGATGCTCCAACAGCTGCCATCGTGACTGGCGTGAAGAACCCAGTAGCCTTGTTTGGCGGTGTGTTTGGTTCATTTGCTAAAGGTTTGACACAAAAGGATGATGTGGTTGAGTTGCTCAAGTCTTACGGTATTGGTGGTTATCACTCTGGTGCTAGAACAGCAGAGCATCAATACAAGCAAGAAATTGGTTTATTGAATAAATCAGCCTTTGCCAGAGTGACCAGCATCCTTGACCAGATTGCTGATGCCTCAGACTTTGCACAGCGTAGAGCCGTTTATGTGCGTGTAATGAAAGAGACTGGCGGTTTCCCAAGCGGTGGAAATCAGCGTAAGGCTATTCTCGCAGCGACTAACGTCATTGACTTTGACAAGCGTGGCATGGGCAGAACAGCTCAATTCCTTAACAGAACCATTGCGTTTATGAACGCCTATGCCCAGCAGATTGATGTGCTGACCCAAGCATTGGCAGAGCCTATTGCTGGCGGTGTAGAAAAGCTCACAGGTCAAAAAGTCACCAGTATTAGCGGTGGTCTAAGAGGATTAGATCGTCAGCAAGCAATGACCAGATTAGCTATTGCCAGCGGTCTATTGGCTTCTACTTGCTTGTTATATGCCTTTGCGATTGGTGATGATGACGAATACAAGAAGATGGATGATCAGACAAAGATGCGTAACTTTGTTATCCCTCGTTCTATGATGAAGACTATTGGCTATGACCATACCTTGCTCATCCCAATGCATACTTCTGCCAGCTATTTCTTTAAGTCTATCCCTGAGATGCTCTATAACAAGATCACTAAAGAGGGAACAAAAGATGCCATCGACAATGCTAGATTGCGTAAAGCTCTCAAGGAAGGTGCAGTGGATGCATTACTTGGCCCACTTGGATCGGGTCCAGTGCCTACTGCCATCAAGCCATTTGCTGAGATAGCCCTAAACCATGACTTCTACACTGGCGGTAACGTCACTCCACAATCCATGAAAGACTTGGCTGCTTTCCGTCAATACAACGGCAGCACCTCTGAATTAGGCAAGTGGATTAGCTATGCCAGCGGTCTAGGCTCCCAAGAGCATCGGATGTTAAGCCCAATCCAAGCTGATCACGTCATGCGTGGTTTAGGCGGTTCTGTGGCTGCTGCTGCGATGTGGGGATCTAACCTATTCTCTGGTCACAAAGCAAGCCCAGAGGAACGCAATAATCCCCTCTATGGCTCGTTTGTAGCTCCTGAAGTACCACGAGGCAGGGAAGACCTCTTCTACGACCTGAAGACCCGTTCTGACACTGCTATGAAAACATTCACGGATCTAGTCGGGAAAGGTCATAAAGAAGAAGCTCAACAATGGTTTAACGACCATAAAGGTGAAATACAAGCCTCTGGATTTACTGGTCAAGCTGGTAAAGCTCTGATTGATATCAATGCCCAGATTCGCAGGATTGAGGATCTACCAGCATCTCAGATGTCTCCAGACGAAAAACGCCAACAGATTAACTTCTACAAGAAGAAAAAAGAAGAAATTCTGGATCAGACGATTAAGTTCAGGCTGTCAGCTGGACTTTAACCATCCCCTTAACCTCATCTGAAAAGGTAAACGTAGGCATAAACTGCCTATCGTTTATCTTGAGGGCATCTGCTACGCCATCCAATCCAGCTTTGATGCTGGCAACCATGTTATCTGCATCCCGATGGCGTTTATCTGGGGGGTAAAAAGTAATCAGGATAGGTACTTTCCCTGATTTATCAGCTGTGAGCTTGGCTTCTAAAGTCAACGCCCAACACGCTTGTCGGTAACTCTTCTTAAATTTAGCCTTCTTAGCCCAGTGTAATGTGGAATTTGGGCTTAATTCTTTAGGAGGCCAGGGCAAAATTACTGTATTCATAGTAGATGTATTTTAATTGGTACGACCTATTGACATGGTTAATTATATCAGGCAAACTTGAGTCTGATTAACTGCTAGGACAATCAAATGAACGTACCACTTACCACTAAAACTGGTATCAAAATGGGTTCTCGTTATCTAGAAAATGGTAACACGATGCCCATTGAAGATCCAGATATGTTGTTTCTTCAAGAAGCACTTTTATCAACTCCTGAGTATCGAAAAACTAAACGTATTGAATTACTAACTATACGTTCTAGCTTTGCTGTATTACTCTTTTTAGCCTTTTACGGCTTACTTTTTAGATAGGGCAATCATGGAAAAAGATGACGTATTTACCCCAATGCAAAACGAGATTCTTAGGGCGGTATTCCGTTCTATGGATAAAGAGTTAGGCATCAAACCCTTGACTGACGAACAGATCAAGGCTTTCAACATTAGACTTGATGAGGTGGCTAATGAAGCTGACAAACAAATACAACATACCAATTACCTTTCTGAATGTCTTAAAACGCCCTACCTATAGCAAAGGTAAGGCTAATCTGTCCGTTACCCAGTTAATCAATAGCCCTAAGATTGTGGCTTTGACTAAGAAGTTTGACGATCAGATTGAGCAAGATGTGGCTGATATGGTTTGGTCACTGTTTGGCTCTGCCATTCACAACATCCTAGAGCATGGCAAGGACTCCAATCACACTGTGGAGGAACGGATTCATGCCGAGATAGATGGCTGGAATCTAAGCGGTGCTATCGACCTTCAGATCACTAACGATGGTGGCTTGTCTATCAAAGACTACAAGACTACCAGTGTTTGGGCAGTGATGAACGAGAAGATTGAGTGGGAATATCAACTCAATTGCTACGCTTGGCTGATTGAAAAGGTTAAGAAAATCCCTGTAACAGATTTAGGCATCGTGGCTATTTTGCGTGACTGGAAGTCTAGAGAAGTAGGAACCAAAGAGGGCTATCCCGAAGCCCCAGTCAAAGAGTTGCCAATTACTCTATGGACTATGGCAGAGCGTGAAGAGTTCATCAAAGCCCGTATCTCTGCACATTCAGCCTGTGAGTTCGCCTTAGAAACCGATGGAGACTTACCTGATTGTACCCCCGAAGAAATGTGGGAAAAGCCAGCAGTATGGGCTGTTCGTAAGGTCGGTGGTGTTAGGGCTAAGTCTTTGCATGACAGCGAAGATGAAGCAGTAAAAGCACTGGAAGCAGTAGGCAAAGGCTATGAAATTGAACATCGTAAAGGTGAGAGAACTCGTTGCCAAACCTTTTGCCCAGTATCTACATGGTGTAACCAGTATCAAACTTATTTAAAGGAACAAACATGAAAACTAGGCAAGAGATGATTTATGACTTTATGGTTGCATTGTCATCTAACGGAAGGGTTTACAAAGAATGGTTAGATTGGGGCATTGAACCGCCTTTGGCTGAAAGCTATGGAGATCATGTTCATGGTTTGGCTGAAGAATTAGCCGATAACTATTTAAAGGAACAAGCATGAAATACCTAATAGCCATTTGGCTTATCTCTGCATCGGCATTTACCTATGCAGCCTGTACTACTCAAACTGTCATGTATGGCAACAAAATGGTCGTTTGTACCACTTGTTGCGATAACTACGGCAATTGCAACACTACTTGTTTTTAAGGAACTAACATGAGCGTTTATAAAAAACTAATAGAAGCAAGGAACATCTTGCAGACCAAACAACTCACGAAATCAGGACATAACAAGTTCGCAGAATATAAATACTTTGAACTGGGTGATTTTCTGCCTGAAGTTCAGAAGATCTTCAAAGAAGTCGGCTTGGTTGATATCATTTCTTTTGATGCAGAGTTAGCTACGATGACCCTTTACGATGTGGATGGTGGTAGCTGGGTTACTTTCACATCTCCAATGGGTTCAGCAGCCCTCAAAGGTTGCCATGAAGTCCAAAACATTGGTGCAGTAGAGACCTATCAACGTAGGTATCTTTACACCACTGCTATGGCTATTGTGGAGCACGATGCCTTAGATGCGACCACTGGTGCGGTTGAGCCAGTAAAGAAAATAGAACCAAAGCCTGAACCCAAGCCAGTCAAAAGGATTGAAGGTCAAAAGGGTGAGTTTCAGATTGTTATTGATGGTCCACCTGAAGGCGATACCACTGAATGGCTTGAGCTGGTCAAGACTTCCTCCCATATGTTGCTAGACCTATGTTCTAGCGATGCCGATGTTATGACGATATTTAAAAAGAATAAAGCCCTTTTTGATACTGTCAAAGCAACAGACCCTGACTTCTTTAAAGAAATGATGGGCAAATTTACTGAAACCAAAAACAAATTTGCAAAGGAGTAATTATGTTTAATTGGGAAAAACTTGAATCTATGGGTATTAGCAAAGCTAATAAATACTTAATTGATTCAGAAGATGGAATACATTGCAATCAATGTGGCGAACATTTATCTCAGCATGGTAGTAGAAAGGGTGAAATATGGCACCCTATGGATATTGCAAATTTTCTTAACACTGATAAGGAGTAATCATGGCTTACGACAAACCATTTGAAGCAAAACCAAACACTGGTAGTTTATTTAAGAACACTTTTAAAAAAGATGGTGATAAACAACCTAACCTACGAGGAGACATTTTCCTTGATAAGACATTCCTTATCAACATGATGGACATTGCTAAAGGACCATTGGTCAAGCTACAGATTAGTGCTTGGTCAGGTGATTCACCAAAGGTAGGTAAATTTTTAACTCTTAACATTTCAGAACCCTATGTTAAACCCGAAGAAGAACTTCCATACTAAGGAGAAAGATATGGCAAAAGCAATTACACCAAAAGAAGCTGCAAATTTACTTACAAAGAAACGTGGCAGAGGCAGACCTCGCAAAGTACCTAAAACCGATGCTGAACACATTATTGAAATGATGGAGCACATTAAAACTCCCAAGCAAATAGAAACATTTAATCAAGCATTAGAACGCATGGATGCAGAAGCTGCACATGAAGCCAATATCCAACGCTTGATTTCTGAGAGAGCACCAGTGCATTGGGAAGAGGTAGCCCAAAAGCAAGAAGTAGAACTCAATGTGCTCCGTCAGGAAAACGAAGAATTGGCTCGTATTTGCGTACAGCGTTGGGAAACCATTGAAGACTGGAAGAAGCTCGTTAAATACTTGGAGGGCAGAGTTGAAGACCTTACAATTCGAAGCCGTTAAGGTCGCTCTCAAGCAAGATAAGACTGGCTATGTGCTTACATTGTCACTGCATCCTGATGAGATTCCTGAAGATTTACTCAGGGATTACGTTGGGGCGAGATATCAATGTGTTTTAGTCAGAGTTAACGGAGATGAGCAACCGATGGATAAAGCAGAAGAGTTTGCTGGCGATAGAGCTATTCGTATCGCTGGTTTACTCTGCCGAGATCCTAAATTTTGGAAGTATTTGTATTC
>Ga0207955_1000453_pt1 | contig 11664 bp, 21 predicted proteins | sample CryBogCBE29Jun09_FD_184563 | JGI IMG/M metagenome (GOLD analysis project Ga0207955, IMG submission 184563) | Freshwater microbial communities from Crystal Bog, Wisconsin, USA - CBE29Jun09 (SPAdes) (version 2) | ecosystem: Environmental > Aquatic > Freshwater > Lake | place: Crystal Bog... | reverse complement strand
TTCATTTTATTTCCTTTGAGTTAACAGAATAATATATCTGTATATATACAACGCGGTAGCTAGTGTTTTCGTTGACAGATATTTATCCGCCACGCCCAGTTCTACGAACTACACTTGAGCCACCAAATCCTTTAGTATTAGGTTTAGGTCCTTGTTTCTTTGGTGCTTTACCTAAACCAGGATGTTGTTCTTGATTTTTATGTTTGGCTTCATTAGCCATATTGATAAATGGATTTTTGCTTTTCTTTTCTTCTGTCATGATCGTACCTTTATTGAGTCTAAATATTCGTTGATATTTCCATATAAATTAATGAGCAGTGCAATCTTACTGTCATATAATCTTATGTAGGGTGATCTACTGCCACCATCATTTTTATTTACCCCTATATAGTAAGGACAACGAATTTTTTTATTTAGTTCTAATATAAAACTATGCCAATTACTTGTTTCAACTATTGTAAAGCCAAAGTTGAAAAATTCTATTTTAGCATAGCGAAATGCCAAATCACCGGCCTCTGTTAGTCTTAGACCTCTATCTGATCTAGGAACCATCCACCATTTCTTTAATGCTTCTTCAAAAGTCCAAACACTATCATCACCAAGTTCTAAGATTACATTTTTTGTAACTTGTTCCTTGTAATGTAGTTTAGTCATCTGGGTATACTTTTGTTCCCGAATTCATAAACACAACACTAAATTTATCTGTTTTGAATTGTGTGTTCAGTTTACGACATAAGTTTCTAGCATGACCGGGATTGCTAAAACTTGTTTTTTTATATTTTGGTACTGCTTCACTATCAAGGTAATGACTGCTTTTTAAGTTAATAGGTTGGTCATCATAGAATACTGCCCATATACCACTGGCTTCTACAATTTGGTCACACTTGTATGTGTTTTTATCTACTAGTTCTACTAATAGTTTAGGTTGTGTTCTACTCATATTTTACCACTTCCCACCACTAAATACTACTTCAATTTTTTCAGTAGGGTTAGGTGATTGTTCTTTTTGATCTAACAAAAGTTTAGTGATTTCATCACGCAGGGATTTAGCATCAGCCATTGGCATGATAATCTCTCTAGCACCGCGCGCCTCATTAGTGGTAATTTTATCAATAAACTTTTTAATATAACTCATAGTGTATTTATGATATTTTTTACCTCATCTTCGGTTTTGTAGGGGCCGTGATAGTCATATCTTTGAATGAAAATATATTTTGGGCAAAAAATAGGTGTGAATTCGTGTGTTTGCTTGACTGCAAACCAACCTGCAACATGATAACATTTACTCTTATTGGTTTTTGTAAATAGATGAAGTTTTCTTTTAACATCTAATACACTATTGAAAATTCTATTATTACCAGTAGGGAATACTGCAAACGGTGGGATAGTTGTTGTTTGATTGGATTTAACTACTCTTTCAAACTCAATATTTTTAACTTTTTCAATTTGTTTAGTGTTATCATAATGTTCTATGTTAGTACCAATTTTAACCTCAAATCCGTTACCTTGGCTCTCTACATTTCCTACTTTTCTTTCACCGTCTGTTACTACCCAAAATTGGTTCTTAATAATTGGCTTTGCTATTAAGTTCATGTTGTTCCTTTTAATCTAAATTTTTTAAGATACTCTGTGGCATCTGTAACCGTTTCAGTTTCATACGTCGGTTTTTCTGGTTCATATGCATCACCAAAATCTAATCCATATGAATTAGCATAATATTCTACCAATGAATCTATCAATAATTCTAATGTTTCTTTATCCAGATTATCTAATCCTAACAATGATACATTCATTTTTTTATTACTCATTTTTTAAGTTCATTCCAAGTAAGTTTTTTAGCTAAATCTTCTAGTTCTTTATTGTCTTTTTTAAGCATATGAGGTGCCATAATATTCAAGTATTCTATCATAGCCTCAACACCTTTTTCAGTAAAATGACAATATTCAGGTCCTACATTACTATGATAGTAATAATCACGATCTTTGATTATTTCTAACAAACCAGCATATACTTGTTTCTTAAACAGGTTTGTCACAAAGCGATCCTTGATATGGACTACTAAGCCACTTAGTATAAGCTTCAGCTTGAGTAGAAATTTTTGTAAGTTCATATTTACCACATAGTTTCATAAAGTGAATTCCAATTTGACCTTTTTCTGCTACATTCAACCCTGTTTTAATATTCTCGTCAACATGCATTTTAACATCATCCGGTTGTGCAGTCAAGTCAATTAATATACGATTGCGTTCGTAGTCATCTCTTACTCTATGTTCGACCTCATTATGATCTACCCAGCGTTGTAACATTAAATTGTTCCAATCAAACCCCATTTTTGTTCTATCTGCGTAGGCTTCAATTAAACCCACCTTATTCTTAGTACCTTTTTCACGTACACCGGGATATGCACTAAAAACATTATCAGTTGAATCACCACGCATACATTTTTTAAACAATAAGTATTGAGGATCTTCTAGTAGTTTAGGTTGTTTAGTTTTTTTGTCTATAACAAGCTTACCTTTTTCATCATGGTATCCTTTGAGGGTGATGAATTGATTTGTGATTCCATTGTACTGGAACACGTTCTCACTAATAAGCTGAATATAATCGGTATCAGAACTAATAATATAATGCGAGTCATTTGGATGTAAGTATATAAATCTTGCTATGATATCATCAGCCTCTGCTTTAGGATCACGCAGTACGCTAACATTTGTTTTTTCTTTAAGAAATGTAGTGAAGACCTCATAAGTTTCCCAAAACATCTTGTTTTCTTCAATCTCATCCTCAGTTTGGCTTTGTGTATCCACAATACGATTTTTCTTATATGGTTCATAGTAATCTTTCCTCCAACTACGACCCTCAGTACAGAACACAACATGGTCAATTCCAAACTTACGAACTACTTGATTAACACTAGCAAGTGTTAAATGTAATGCCATTCCTATTTTTTCTTCTGTAGTAGTGTTGCGACTTGCAACATGCCGGGCACGAAAGAAAGTATTTGCAGTATCAATCAAAGCATATTTTTGCATTTTATGTGTATATTTAGTTCAAAGTATGCGTATATTATATGACATATATGAATAATTTGCAAATATTTTGGGTAACATATTAAATATTGATATGTATTACATATTTGTCATATTTCTATTTCCATTATCAGTACTAGCGGCTGATATGGATAAGTGCAATCAAGAAAAGGATTACACAGTAAAAAATATGTGTTTAGCAATTGCGGCTGGAAGTGTTACCTATTGTGAGAAGTTAATGAGAGCCGATGACAAAATGAGTTGTACACTAAAGGTACGTGACTTACAAAGAAAAATTATGAATCAATATCATCCATTGAATGATAGCAATACTCAAAAACGTTGACTACTCATATGAAAATAGTGCTGTAGATAACAAGGGGCTCTTAAAAGATTTGTTTCTAGTGGGATCTTTTATGTTTAGTATTGGTTTTTTACCATAAATCTCTTTATATTGTCTGGTCAATTCACCTTCTGCCCATGTAGTTAACTCTTTATCGCTATCGTATAGGTGAGTTATATACGGTTTTCTTCTATCTATATCCCATATACCGATAATTAAATCATCTTTTGTTAAATTAGGAATGTTACCTTTTTTAATTTCTCTTTCTACATTAGACCAAAAATCGTCACCGTGACTACTATAATAGTCAGGATCTTCCCATCCCGGGGCATGTTCTACTTGTCTTTTAACTCTCTCACCTGTGGCTTTGCTAGTGTTAGGTCCAGGGCATGGCGCACTTTCACCAAACTTAAGTACTTCAATATGTAATCCATTCCTATAACAAATAGCATATACATAATTTTTTATGTTATAATAATGCATTAAATCATAAACTTCCGTTGACGATTTTAATTTACTGCATTCTATTACAAAATCAGGTTTTAACATATCTATATCAAACATCAACTTACCTCCGTTTTTCCGTTACCAATATCTCTTTGTACAATTGTTCTAGTCATCTCACGAACATCTGGATCTGCTTGTTGTTGTTCATATATTTCTAAAACCACGTTTCTGCAAACTGTTTGAAACCATCTATCTACGATATCATTGTCGGTATCATCTTCATTCATTTTATAACCTGCACGAACTAAATTTAGTATGAATTTATCATTCCAATCAAGTTCAAAGGCACCGCTATTGATATCGTTTGGATCAATATCCATGCTCAGTATATTGACATAAGGCTCACCTGCCATAGTTGCTTTTTCTTTTGCAGTAAGTTGAACCTCTACCTTTTTTTCTCTAGGTTTTCTAGGCTTTTTAGGTTTAGGTTCTACTACTGTTTCTACAACAGGTTCTACCTTAGGCGGCTTTGAGAATAGGTTCTTTAATTTGTTTAGCATTTATATATCTATCATAAAAATCAAAGCTGGCTAAATTTTTAGCCTTTGACTCGCAGAGGATATCAAAATCATTTGAGAATGTAGCTGCCCATTCATTGACCGCCTCATTCCAATAGTATTCGCTATGTGCACGTAGTTTTTGTTTGTTGTGCCCATTTGCAATTAACGTACCATGATCGGGTAAGATGTGTCTGTCATGACCAACAAGTACATCTTCCCTACTAACAGAGTAGTGCATAGTAGGCCTGATACCACGCCAACTAGAAATAACCCTTTCAACACGCGGATCATTTGGGGAGATGTATTCCCCCGTTTTAACCCAATGATGATGAATATCCAAAACGATAGGCACCAAGTCACTAATAGTAAGACAGTCATCCAATCCATACGAAATTTCCTCATTCTCTATCGTTAAACAGTTACGCGCCTCAGTAGACAATCTATTGTAAACCTTGCGAATACCTTCTGGGCCTTGACGACCACTAATATGTACATTGACTTTAAAATCTTGAAAAGTCTTACCATAATCCATCCATCGTACCATATCACAATGATACTCAAATTCTTTAATACTTTGTTCAACAACTTCGGGTCTATCACTAGCAAGAACAACAAACTGATCTGGGTGAAAACTTAAGCGAACATCATTTTGTCGTGCAGTTTCACCTATAGGTGCCATCCAACGTTGCAAACTATCTTGTATGTCTTGTCGTTGCCAAAAGTCTTTGTACTCATTGTGAGTATAAAAACTAAACATATCACTAGTAAGACGAACCATACGTAAACCTGGCTCTAAACTTGCAACACGTTTGACCAAATTATGTGTATGCATAATATTAGTCTTAGCAACATCAAGTATCTTTTCTTCTACAATATCTCGTTTATTACGCCTCGCCCATGCAAGTGTAGTGCCACCTGTATTGAGTCCCTCAACACTGGATATCTCACCTTTTTTATTGAGTTCGGAAAACTTGCAAGCAAAGCCAATTCGTTTAATAGTCATATATTTAGTGTAAAATGTATAGAGACTTAAGTATATCACTACTCATATTATTTGTCAACCTTTAGTAAATCCTTAATATCATACAAGTTTTTCATGTATGGACTGACGTTTTCTAATACACTTTTTGGAATATCACCCTCTCTGCGAGGTCCATATGTAATATCAATTTTAGCATTATTGACCAATTCAAATAGTGTGACCATTTCTTTGACAGTATAACCTACACCGTGACCCAAACACTCAATACTATTACTTGATTTTTCAATTGCGGTTCTAAGTGCATCACAAATTTCATTCACATGAACATAGTCACGTACACAAGTTCCATCCCAACTTTCATCATAATCTTCACCAAATATAGTAAACTTGCCCGTTTCTTTTGCTTTGAGCAAATTATACATTAATCCATCTGGGTTGGTTGGTTTGAAACCATCACTACCGATCACATTATAAAATCTAAAGATAGTATATGGTAACTTCATATATTCACACCATTCTTTGACACAATCTTCTGCGGCTCTTTTACTAGTACCATATGCACTTTGGCAACTCTCTGCTGCACCTGTACTAGCAAAGATAAAGTTTTTGCACTTAACTGTTTTCAATACATTCAATGTACCAATAAAGTTAGTCATGTAGTAATCAGTGGGTTTCTTTTCACTTTCGCTAACACTTACTAATGCGGCTAAATGAATAATGGCATCAAATACTATTTTATTTTCTGGAACTATTTGTCGTATGTCATGCTTTCTATGACTTGTGATAGGGTATTGTGGATTGTTTAAATCTAATCCATGTAACTCATACTCACCATCTAATATCTTAGACAGATGACTACCTATATATCCACTATTACCTGTTATTAATATTTTTTTCATACAAATTCAAATAGCCCTATTCCTGTAGTTTTTTCAACTGGTTTATAAGTTGGGTCTTTACTCAGGTAAGAATTTTTATCTGTATAAACCCTATTTATAAATTTATGTCTGTTTGATAACACACTTTCAAAATCTTCTCTTGCTAAATGAGTTCTCTTTAAATCTGTGATATAGTCACCATAGCATAATGTTTCATATGTATTTACCTTAGCTGAATTTGTATTACTTTTTTTAGATACAAAATTATCTAAAAATGTTATCCAATACTCTGCAACCAGTTCATCAAGTTGTTTAACGTATTCTAAACCACCAACTAGTGTAGGTTGATTATACAACTTGTTTAACATCTCAGGCACTTCATCCTGTTTACATTTATGAAAGAAACTTATATTAAAGTTATCTGACCAATCCTGTTTATCTAACACAACACATGGCATTTGTGCTAGACATTCTAAAAATGCAAATGGGTAGTTCTCACGTAAGCTAGGCATGAAAAATACTTTACAACTTTTAATAAAATCTACTTTCTCTTGACCAATGATACCTGCTTTGATTTCATAATCTGTGATGCCTGCTTCCTCAAATGCTTTTTCAAACTTCTTAGCACCGTTACTGTTAGTCATAACCTTACATGGAAGTTTTGCTAGTTTCATTGCTTTGATATATGATTCAGGATTCTTACCTTCTTCCCAACGACCAATGAACAATACACCTTTACGATTCATATTAGTGTTAGGTTCTAGTAAACCACGCTCACTCATAGGCATAGGTAATTTAACACAGTTAGTTGCACCATGTTTTGTTAACTCATCAATATTCTTTTGACTTTGTGTACCTATAATGATATCAGTAAACTCCATATGTTTATTATAAAAATTATGATAACTACTTAAAAACACATCACTTCCCTGACTTTCCCTAAAAATCATGCTATGCAAATGTGTATAGAACACAACTGGTATATAATCATGTATGGTCATAGCATAACTAGCAGTCATTGCCTCTTGTGTGTTACATACAATCATATCATAGATATTTGTTTCAAAGGCTTTTAACAAAGCTTTGCGAAAATTAATAATCTTTTCAAAGTTAATGGTATCACTAAATGCAAATGTTGCAGTATGATCACTGTATCTTAATGAATCATTTGGATATACAATATTAGCACCTGCACTCTCGATAACTTCATTGAATGTGCCTGTAGGTTCTTTGTCTAAGATAATATCAACTTTCCAATTTATACGATTGCACATTTCTGTAAAACTTTTACAGAAACTACCTATACCACCATGTGGTATAAAGTGTTGGTCACTAATCATAAATGCAATTCGTTTATCGTATGTTTTCATATTAATTAACTATGTATCCAAATCTCTTTCTAATACTATTTTCGCATTTCTGTTTTGTATTTTCAATTACAGTAATATCGTATGTAGTAACACCATGTGTTTTGTCAACAGTTCTAACCGCATCCATACATTCTCTAATAATCAAATCAGTATATTTTTCTAAGAGAGAATTACTTATATCAATTGAATCATACTGATGTTTATCGTCAACACCATACAATCCAGCTTGTTCTGCTAATTTTATACTTACTTCATTCATTGTTTCAACATCCAAAATACATGTTCTTTCATATCATGCCATTTAAATTCAAATACAGGGTCCCCGGGACCTGTCCACATTGCAACACCCATCATACACTTCTTAAGCCATATTCTTTTATTGCTCAAGTTACATCTCTTAGGTATCCATGCAAATCGTTCTCTCCATACAGCCTTGCGATAAAACGATGCATCGGTATCCCATTTCATTGCTTTCTTTCCATAATACTCTGCACCCATCAATTAGGTGCCCCATTCATTTTTAAAGAGTGGTACTTGTAATCTGTCGCTGTAACGCCAACCACGTTTCATAGCTGCCAATGCCACATTCTTTGCGTTAAGTGTATATACACTTTCTACACCACCTACTGGCATTAGATATACATGACCTTTGAATCCTGCCATACGATAAGCACCTACTGCACATTCTGCATCTGCAATGTCTTGCTCGGTGGCTACAACAAACTTAAGATAAGCGGTACCAACACATTCATACTCACACACAATCTCAGGCTTGATAGCATCTTCCCAAGTTTCACCACTACCGGGTAGTTTAGCACTTACACTAAATGTAATCTCACGATTCTTCCAGCGTGACCATTCTTGTAGATACTTTTTAAATTCAATAGTTAATGATTGTGTGCCGTTAGTTTCAAATGTGATTTCTTTAAGATTTGCCATATTAGGATGATCTAATAAGTCAGGATATTGCTTTTGCCAGCCTAGTAAAGGTTCACCACCTGTGATTACGAGATGTTCGTCTTGCCATTCTTTGTGAGGAAGTATATCCATAATTGAAGTGGCAATTGAATCAGTAGAAAGTAAGGGACTAAGATGCTTAAACCTAGGATCCCAACTAGCATAACTATCACAACCTGTAGACACCAGAGGCAACTCTTTATAATCATTATACATATGTACAACACCTGCGATATCATTGACTTCATCACTTAGTTCTCCTCGAGGCATACCAAAACCGGCACATTTAAAATTACAACCAAATGTACGCAGGAACACGGAGGGAACTCCCATATATCGGCCCTCTCCCTGAATACTATAAAACAATTCTGCTACTTTAATTTTACTCATTAATTATTCCAATGTCTGATAACACCTGCCACTATAAAGCAGTTTGTTATGATATATGATAACACAATTATGGTACGAATGCAAGCAATACGGTCTGCCTCTTCATCCGTATCACCTGCTTTTTCACCCAATGATTTTGCCCAAAGGCGCCAAAATTTACGCAAAAAGGTCCTCGTTCCAGCACCTATGCCCTTCTCTAAAAGCCATGTTACTTTGTGTCTCACGCACCTCTACACGATAGCACCAAAGTCGTTCTGCTTCACTTGGGCCCCACATGTCAGGAATATACACACCGTTTACATATTTGTAAAGCATGTCACTTAGTGCCTCACAACCTAATTTAGGTAGTAGAACAACTTTTGCAATTTTTCTTTCATGTAAATCCATGAATGTCGCTAACTCTGGATCATCCATTGCCACAATAAGTGTGTGATCAAATTGATCTTCTAGTGTATTCTTTAGTTCTTTTAACCCACCGTAATCAGCACACCAATTACGAACATCTAAATCGTTTGTACCAAAATAGAATTTCATACTGAAACTATAACCATGAATTAGATTACAATGGCTGTCTGCACGCCATTGTCTGTACGCACATGGAAATGCGTCAATGTACTCTTTTGTACTTGTATATTTGTAAACTATCGGTGTCATGCTTGTTCTCCTATGTTAATTATAGCATAGGCGGCAGAATTTGTAAAGCGGGATGATGCCCGTAGACCGCTATAGTTATTTACCTTTTTTGGCTTCAGCATCATGTACACGTTTACGCAAATTGGTACTGCTAAAACTATGATCACGTCCATTAAATATAATTTTGATACCACGCCCATAACATGCCTCATCACCTGTGAATTTCTTACCTTCATATTCAACACCCAATATACGAACATTCAATGGTAATATCAATAACAAATCAATCAAGTCTTGTTCAGTTTGATAAATCACTACTTCATCCACATAGCGACAAGCGCTTAATTGAATTTGGCGTTCTACAATACTTTGAATTGGTTTATTCTTAGTATCTGGGCGATCAATTGTAGGGTCAGTTTGTAATCCAGCAATTAAATAATCACAATGATTCTTTGCCTCACTAAGCATTGCAATATGCCCTGCATGCAATAGGTCAAAGGTACTAAAAGTAATACCTATACTTTTGCCTTGTTCTCTTAGTTCTTTAATTTTATTAAATATCATCTTTTTAATATCTCCATAATTTTATTTTGCTCTTGCTCTTTGAGCCATTCATTTTCTCCGGCAAACGTGCCACTAGATTGTAATGCTTCCTCTATTTGCCATTTGAGTTTATATAAGTCTTTCTTTGCATCAAAGCTCACCCAACCAGTATTGTGATGATCCATTGCCTCATGTCGTATAGCCCAAATTTGATGAGTTATAGCATTCATGTCCCAATTTTTACGAAGTCCCATAAATCACCTACAGTCACACCGTCTGCCCTGATAACAGTTACCATTGCAACTGTTAGGTGGCATCTTGCTGATACAATAAAATGCCATAGCATAAAAAATCACTACCATAAGAATGAATGCTAGTAACCACATTATTTGCAACCTTGCCTTGCAATTTGATAGAACTCTGCACGTGCGGCTGAATCAGTTTTGAATCCACCACCTAAACGACTTGTAACAGTTGAACTACCTGTATCTTCTACACCTCTGCTAGATACACAATAATGTTTAGCATCAATCATTACCGCAACATCTTCTGTATCCAAAATGAATTGCAATGTGTGAAAAATTTGTTCTGTTAAACGTTCTTGAATTTGTGGGCGTTTGCTAAAGTATTCTACGATACGATTGATCTTTGATAGACCAAGTACTTTATCTTTGGGTACATATGCAACTGTTGCAAGACCGTCAATCACAACCAGATGATGTTCACAATTACTTTGTACATTAACATTACGCTCACATACCATTTCATTGTATTTCATTTTATTGTCAACTGTTGTGCATTTTGGGAATGCCTCATAATCAAGTCCCCAAAAGATTTCATTGACAGCCATTTTTGCCCAACGTTTAGGTGTTTCAATAAGACTATCATCAGATAAATCAAGCCCTAAAGTTTCCATGATACGTGTCATGTGACTTTCAATAATATTGATTTTATCTTTTCGGTCTAATGTATTCGGGACCATTGGAGTTTCAACACCCATAGCTAACAAGTGTAAATGTACTTGTTTACCTAACTCCGGGTCGCATTTTGTTTTATTATAACTCATAAGATAACCTTCCTTTGTGATGGTTTGTTTTTGATATTTTGTAACCGTTGTGTTACATCTTTATTTAGCTTATTAAATAGGTATTGTAGGAAAAGGCCATGCCTCTGATCCATTGAATACTGGTCTTGGTTCTAATTTAATATCTTCTTCTAATATATTATAGTCTTCATCATCAACAATGTCAACCTTAAATGGCCCATAAAGGGTAACAATGTCGCATTCTACTTGCCAATCATGTTCACCATCATATAACCAACCTATGCCACCTTCACCCCAGGCATCTTCTATTTCTTGTTTTTCTTCATCGGTGAATGATTTATCAAATTCAAAATAACAGGCGCATAGGTCGTCTAATTCACAACCCCAACCCAATTGACTATCAACTGATATTTCCTTATCAGTACTGTAAATAGGATCATCGATATCTTGAAAACCTTGTCCCCAACGATAGGTTTCAGTTACATCC
>Ga0207955_1000440_pt1 | contig 11920 bp, 12 predicted proteins | sample CryBogCBE29Jun09_FD_184563 | JGI IMG/M metagenome (GOLD analysis project Ga0207955, IMG submission 184563) | Freshwater microbial communities from Crystal Bog, Wisconsin, USA - CBE29Jun09 (SPAdes) (version 2) | ecosystem: Environmental > Aquatic > Freshwater > Lake | place: Crystal Bog... | reverse complement strand
ACGGCCTCATCGCAGCTATTACCGATCACTCCTTAGTCCTGGCACAGGCCAAAGCCGCCGGGATCACGATCGCACTTGCGGTGGTAGCCACTACTATCATCGCCTTCGTGATCAAGTTGGTCATCGGCCTGCGTCCTTCCATCGAAGGTGAACACCAGGGTCTCGATATCGTTGACCACGGTGAGGAGGGGTACAACCACTAAGGCGGGGTCGGTTTAACCAACATCAACAACACACCTATGAAAAAAATCGAAGCAATCATCAAACCCTTCAAGCTTGAAGAGGTCAAAGACGCGCTCCATGAACTGGGGATCGAGGGCATGACGGTGACCGAAGTCAAAGGCTTTGGTCGCCAGAAGGGCCACACCGAGATCTACCGTGGCAGCGAGTACACCGTGGACTTCCTGCCCAAGATCAAACTCGAGATCGTCCTCGCGGACGGAGCCATCGAGGGAGCTGTGGCAGCAATCGTCAAGACGGCCAAGACCGGCAAAATCGGTGATGGAAAGGTCTTCGTTCTCCCGGTGGAGAATGCGATCCGCATCCGTACAGACGAGAGCGGCGACAAAGCTGTCTAAGCGGTGGTCTAAGTCACCCTAGTCAGCATCGACGATTCACTTCGTCATCAAGGGAAGGCGGGAACTTCGGTTCCCGCCTTTTTTTTGCTTTCCATGGCATGATCGGAGCTACGGACTCGACATCCCTGCGGGAAAAAGGATTAATGCCTGCATTCCAACAGGAGCTCATCCGTCAATCTGACCAAACCAAGCCATGAAAAAAATCGAAGCCATCATCAAGCCGTTCAAGATCGAAGAGGTGAAAGCCGCTCTAAGTGAAATGGGCATCGAGGGTATGACGGTGACCGAGGTCAAGGGCTTCGGTCGCCAGAAGGGCCACACCGAGATCTACCGCGGCAGCGAGTACACCGTGGATTTTCTTCCAAAAATCAAGCTGGAGGTTGTCCTTGCGGACAACGCGGTGGAAGGTGCGATCAAGGCCATTGTAGAAGCGGCAAAGACCGGCAAGATCGGCGACGGCAAAGTCTTTGTCCTGCCCGTCGAAAACGCTATCCGTATTCGGACTGGCGAGACGGGCGATCAGGCGGTCTGAGTCCTGCGCCTTATCTAGGGATCGCCTAGGGCTTAGTAGGTGAAAATCGATTCTCCTGATAGCCCTCAGCCCTTCATTCCTTACTCACCACAGAGGAATGCCCTCAGGTCGAGAGTGCCGTGTTGTGAAGCTGACGCATTGACTTTTCGCTGGTGTCTTCTTGTGCCGATTTTCGGTGCCGGCAGTAGGAATTTCTTACTCCCAGCCGAGTCGACGGGCACAGGATGATAGTCCCACGCTCCCACTTCCTCTCCAGAGGCATTCAAAAAGACGAGCTCAAGCGGCGTGTGTGGTGAGACCATCGGGTGCAGACATGTCGGAAGAAGCATGGTCCGGAATCGGACCCCTCCAGCAGAACCTCCACCGGGCAATGACAGCATGGGAAGGGGGTATCCGTTGACCATAATCTCACACGAAGAGGGCTCGTTGATCATGATCTCAAGACGCTCGGTTGAGGAGTCAACACACCTCACCAGACCACCGGTCGGCGTAGGTTGCTCTCCAAGCAGAGGCCACGGCTCGGCGGCTCGCCTGAGCGTCCAGTCGATATCACCTACACGCTCCGTGGCAAGAATTGGAAAACGTAGGTCAAAGTGGGGAGCAAACCATTCTTTCTGGAAACTGAAGCCGGCATCATTGAGAAAACCAAGGACTTGTTCAAAATCCTGCATCAAATACGAGGGAAGAAGGTGAAGCGTGTGGAGTTGATCCCTCCATCCGATCAGGGGATCGCTGAAGGGGGATGTCACAAAGCAGGCAGCCAAGGCACGCCACAGGAGATGAATCGCGAGGAACGAAGGGGCATCAGGAGACATCTCGATGGAACGAAACTCAACAAGACCAAGACGGCCGTTCGGCATGTAGGGATTGAAGAATTTATCGACACTCACCTCGGCACGATGGGTGTTGCCATGGAGATCCAGCAGGAGATTTCTCAGGATAGCATCGACGGCGGCAGGATCGAGTGGCGCCGGCAGCGACTCGAGGGTTCTCAAGGCTATTTCGAGTTCGTAGGGGATCTCAAAACAACTCTCATCAATGCGCGGAGACTGCGAGGAAGGGCCGATAAAACGTCCACTGAAGAGATACGATAGGGAGGGGTGTCTCTGGATAAAGCGGAGGAAACTCGGGAGGAGGCACGGCTTGAGCAGGAAAGGATTGCTCTCCAGCGAGGCACCTCCCAGCACAAGGTGGGCACCTCCGCCGGTCGGCACCTCTTCGCCATTAGTAGTCCGGCGGGTTCCCTTGAGGCCGACCTTTGCAGCAGCTTCAAAGAGGGCGAGCACGGTCTTTTCAAAAGTTCCCCAATCTGCGGCAGGCGGAAGGTTCACCTCGATGACGCCCGGATCTGGAATGACCGCTATGCAATCCCACTCATCCTCATGGGGGGGAGGATATCCCTCTAGGAAGAGAGGTTGGGAGTTTAGTGAGGACGCCGTCCTCTCGATAGCGGAGAGAAGAATGGCAAAGGTTTTCCCGTCAGGCAGCGGCGGGAGGAAGAGGGTGAGCAACCCATCACGGATTTCCGCCGTGAGTGCACAGGTCAGGGATCCTGCAGGAAGGCGATGCAGTGGCAAACGAAGACCGATATTGCTCGTTCCAGGTAGGAGCAGCAGATCACCTCCGTCACTGGTTGACCAGTGGTCGGTTTTCCAGATCCCCTCCACGCATTCCAGGGGCAGGACCCATCCAGCCGCTCGGTTAAGAGAACGCCATTTTTGCCGCTCGGCAGCAGTCCATCGGGTTTGGATAAAACCGTTCTTGAGCCGTGAATACTTAGGAAGGGGGGGGGATTCGCCGCAGGCAGCAGCGTTCAGCATGGCAGCGTGCACATCCTCGTAAACGGGCTGTAGGCTTCCTATAACGCCTAGCTCAACGGCTAGGGCCGAAAGAAACTTCCTAGGAGAGACGGGGTTCTTTTTCTCATCCGAGAGAGATGTTGTCTCCCGCCCGCACTGGAGAAGATTCCGGTCGTGCCAAAGAGGAGTCTCACCCGGAGCCCTTAGGATCATGAGCTTCCAGCGCGGGATGGGCTCGCCTGGATAATGCTTCCCATTGGAACGGAGGATCACCGAACCGGGCAGGAGGGTGCTACTCAACTCGCGGCAAAGCTTCCAGGCAAAATTCAACTTCTCCTCTCCCAACGCCTCAAGGTGCCATTCCGGGGAATTAGGATCGATATTTTCAGGGACGAATGTCGGCTCCCCTCCTTGGGTGAGGACCACAGCAGCCCTCTCCAAAAGCAGGTCCGCATGGACCCCCTGCGAGTGAAGCCCCTTCAGACGCTCAGTGTCAGGCGCTATCATTTTCGTAGGAAGGCAACTCAATGGCCGAGATACTCACGTCGTGCCGCATACACTCTCCGGCTTCACCCAGGTAGGAACCTTCCACGGGCGGTATTTCACCAGCCGTGATAGCCGTGGCTACAGGAACATGATGCGTCGAGGAGAGGATGCCATTGGTCGGGTCGAATCCACGCCACCCACCTCCCGGAAGATAAACCTCAAACCAACCATGGGTGTGGGCCTCAGCCATGCCTTCATCGCCAACCGACGGGGAGGCGCACAGGTAACCGCTCACATAACGGGCGGCGATCCCGAGCGATCTCGCGGATTCCATCATCAGGAGAGCGAAGTCGCGGCACGTTCCCTCCCCCCTGTCGAGGGTCTCCGCAGGTGACTGCACCCCGCTCTCGTGACGCTGGGAATAGCGAAACAGGGTAGGGACGGAGCAGTTCAATGCGATCAGGAGCGCCAGCGTGTCGGGTCGCGATCCGGGGAGCTCCCCGACCGAATCCCTGATGAATGGCTCCAACCACGAGCGGAGCGGAGCATGCCTGAATCCTTGAACTCCCAGGTAGGGTGCAAGCAGGGAGGTCTCCCGATTCGTGTAAGAGATAGGGAGCTGAAGGGAGCGTTCCTCGAGGAGGAAGTCAAAGGGATTGGTCACTTTTTGCTCGATCAGCACACTGCTGGAAATCAGAAGTTCCTCCCCCTTCGCCACGAGTGTGGCTGTTGCGAGAATATTCTCCTCGGCGTCTAGATTCCACCGGACAAAAGCCTGTGGGCTTATCTGGAGGGAGGAGCGCAGGAGGTGGAGGCCGGGTGAGGCCTTTGGCGTTAACCTCAGCAGGTGGGGAGTGAACTCAACTGGAGCCTTGTACCGGTAGGAGGTGGAATGGTCGATTTGAAGGAGCATGTTCAGGATGTATGGTGGGGTTTAAGCCCAACCAGGCTTCTCTGGCCAAGATCAAGGTAACAGCAATCGAAGCAGGAAGGTCAGTCGGGGCCTTGACGGAAGGGCGAGAAGCTCGGCTTGGCAACGATGAACTGTCAGGCTCCAGATGGAATGTGTGGTACGAATGGACATCTCCCTTCCAATAAAGCAAACGCCATACCAAGAACCCTTCAGTCCAATTTTGTTTTTTTTCATCCTCATTCGCACTATCCTCAATCCATGAAACATATCCTAGTGACAGGAGGGGCCGGCTACATTGGAAGCATCTGCGTGGAAGAACTCCTGAATGCCGGCTACACGGTCTCCGTCTTTGATAATCTGAGCGAAGGGCACCGTCTGGCCGTTGATCCCAGGGCTGCTTTCTTTCAGGGGGATCTCAGCGACATAGAGTCGATCAAGTTGGCACTCCGCGAATCGAAAGCCGAAGCGGTCATGCATTTCGCAGCCAATGCACTTGTCGGTGAATCAATGAGTAACCCGGGCAAGTATTTCCGCAACAATGTGGCCAATGGGGTGAACCTCCTCGAAGCCATGGTGGCCGAGAGAGTCAAGCGCTTCGTCTTCTCCTCCACCTGCGCGACCTTCGGCACGCCTGAGTCGATGCCGATCGACGAAACACTCCCCCAGAAGCCGATCAATCCGTACGGCGAGTCCAAGCTGATGTTTGAGAAGGTACTGCGCTGGTACGGCGAGATTCACGGGATCACGTTCGTCGCCCTGCGCTATTTCAATGCCGCGGGAGCCTCGGAGAGGTTCGGCGAAGATCACCGCATCGAGACCCACCTTATTCCCAACATTCTCAAAGTGGCACTCGGACAGAAGGACTCCGTAGAGATCTACGGAACAGACTACCCGACACCAGACGGCAGTTGTGTCCGTGACTACATTCACATCGTCGACCTGGCCCAGGCTCACCTGCTGGCTCTACGGGCCAAGGAGAGCGCCTTCTACAACCTCGGAACCGGTGGCGGAACATCTGTGAAAGAAGTGATCGACTGCTGCCGTACCGTTACCGGCAAGGAGATCACGGCCATCGAAAAGCCGCGCCGCGCCGGGGATCCTCCCCGCCTCATCGCCGGCTCAGAAAAAGTGCGCCGGGAGCTGGGATGGCAGCCCAAGTACCAGGACATCCGTACGATCATCGAGAGCGCCTGGGCTTGGCACGTGAAGCACCCGAACGGGTATGGAGACTAATAGGAAAGCCTGAAGGAAGAGCGCGAAACGGCATCAATCCGGCCTCTGACCTGATGCTTTCCTGCCTTCATGATTAAAAACTCCCTTTTACCCATGGAATTGATCGATACCCATGCCCATCTCGACTACCCCGATTTTGAAGTGGATCTCGAGGGGGTCATCTCCCGTGCGACGGAGTCCGGAGTCACGCGTATCATCACCATCGGAACGGGCCTTGAGAGTAGTCGCAGGGCCGTCAGGCTAGCCGAACGATTTCCTCATGTCTTTGCCGTGGTGGGAATCCATCCGACCAATCTCACCGAGGAGGGCCTGGACTTTCTGCCCACACTCCGCGATTTGGCAATGCACCCTAAGGTGGTAGCCATTGGCGAGACGGGTATCGATTATCATCACCTGCCGGAGGAACTTCAGCCCCCCAAGGTGGCAGCGGTTGACTCAGCACTTCTGGCACAGAGCTCGAACGATCAGGAACGCCTCATTGCCGAGGGAGCTTGGAAAGCCGCTCAGCAGGATGCTTTCCGGATGCAACTCGATCTGGCCTCAGAGCTTGGACTCAATGTCGTGATCCACCAACGTGCCTCTTGGAATGATACCTTGGAGATCCTGAAAGACTATACGGGCAAGTTGCGTGGTGTCTTTCACTGCTTCGGAGGAACTCCAGAAGAGGCACGTGATGTTCTGGAATTGGGCCACTTGGTCTCATTCACGGGGATCATCACCTTCAAGAATGCGGAACAAGTCCGAAGAACGGCGACCGCAGTCCCTCCAGACGGCTACATGGTCGAGACCGATTGTCCCTATCTGGCTCCCATTCCCCATCGCGGCAAAAGGGCCGAACCGGCCCACACACGACTGGTAGCCGAGACGATTGCCGGCGTACGGGGCATCTCCATTGATGAGGTGGCTGCCGAAACGACCAAGACGGCGGAAGGATTCTTTAGATTTCAGAGGTAAGGTCTCATGAACCTTTCAAGACTGTTCCTGGAAAGCAGGGTGGAAAAAACCTCCGCGTGGCTGAAGGGCCTATGGGTGATGCTCATCCTTCTCCTTGCCGGAATCCTCACGACCGGAGTGATGGGAGGGTCTGCTGGCGTCTCCCAAGGGGGATGGGCTTCTGTCTGGAAATACCGGGATGTCTTCTGGCAGGGTTGGCTGCTCACCATCCTGATCTCGCTCTTGTCGCTGGCAGCCAGTTCCTTGATCGGACTAGGCGCAGCGCTGGCTCGCCGTTCCAGAATTCTTCCCTTGAGATCTACGGCACTCCTCTACGTGGAAGTGGTCCGCGGCACCCCGCTGCTGGCCCAGATTCTTTTTCTTTTTTATGTGGTGGCGAATGGCGTCGGCCTTCAGGACAGGATCGTGGCCGGCGTACTGATCCTTTCCCTCTTCAGCGGCGCCTATCTTGCAGAGATGATCCGAGCCGGGATTGAAGCCATCCCCTCAACGCAACTTGAATCAGCTAGGGCGATCGGATTCACGGAGCTCCAGACCTATCGATACGTGATCGCCCCCCAGGCCCTGCGTCAGATTTTACCTCCGCTTGCGGGCCAGTTTGCCTCCCTGATCAAGGACTCCTCACTCCTCTCGATCATCGGTATCGGGGAATTCACGCTTGCCGCCCAGCAGGTGAACTCCGCCACCTATCGGACCCTTGAGAGCTACCTGCCGCTCGCCGTGGGCTACCTGGCACTTACCCTCCCCATCTCGCTGATTTCCAAAATGCTCGAAAGACATCTCTGCTATGAAACTTGAAGCACTCGGCATCACGAAGAGCTTCGGGCAGGGCAACTTACGTCGCAACGTACTGGATGATCTCACCCTGAATGTCGATTTTCCCCATGTGCTGGCACTACTCGGGCCCAGTGGGGGTGGCAAATCAACTCTGCTCAGAGTGATCGCCGGGTTGGAGCGACCCGATGATGGCTTGATCCTTCTGAATGGCACCCCCGTGCCTTTCACCGATAAGAGCGAGGCGACGCTACGCGACTACCGCCGCAGTCTTGGGGTGGTCTTTCAGGCCTTCAATCTCTTTCCCCACCTCACGGCCCTTCAGAATATATCCCTGCCGCTGACAGCAGTCCATGGTCTTACGGAAGACGCTGCCAAAGAACGCGCCCTCGGGGTGATGGATCGACTTGGTCTTGCGGATCATCGTGAAAAACTACCCGGCCAACTCTCCGGAGGACAACGCCAGAGGGTTGCGATCGCAAGAGCCCTGGCAGTGAAACCTAGATTTCTCCTTTTTGACGAACCAACCTCGGCCCTTGATCCAGAAATGACATCGGAAGTCCTCACTCTTATCGCGGAACTCCGCAAGGAGGGCACCCCCATGCTGCTGGTCACCCATGAGATGGGTTTTGCCCGCAAGATCGCAGATCAGGTAGCCTTCTTGGGAGAGGGGCGGGTACTTGAGCAAGAGCCGGCCGGAGAATTCTTCAGTAATCCCCGCTCCCTTGAGGCGCAACGCTTCCTGGCAAAGGTCTTGGCTTACTAATTTATTGCTTTCCCGCGTCTCCTATTCTTAGCGATCAAAAATCGGCCGGGGCACGATCTCAAAAAAAAGCCCCGCTGTTACCAGCGGGGCTTTAGTGTTAGTTAACCAATAAAGGTTTTAGAAGGACATTCCAACACTGCAACCTGCCCAACCAACGCTTGGAGCAGTGTTGTAGAGGCCAAGTCCCTGATAGGAATAAGCCCAGTAACCGGTGACGGACCAGACCTTGGTGACCTGCCAAGTGACAGGGAGCTGGAACTGCCAGTTGTTGCCTCCAGAAGGATAAGCTCCATTCTGGGTAGGATTGTAAACGAACGAGAAGTTGTACTGGGTGTTCGGGTTGAAGGTGACCGACCCATCCTTCTTGATGAAGTTGAGAGGGATCGTGGCACCGAGGGAAGGGGTCAGGTAGCTAGATCCAGGATTGATGGATCCATAGCTATACTGATTGGCCGTTCCGAGCTCATAGTAGTAGGTCAGGGAGCTGTTCAGTGTGATGCCGTTTTTCAAGGCCTTGGAATAACCTGCGGTCACGTTAACTTCGTTCTGGATACCTGTACCACCGGGGCGATTTCCACCTGGAAGGTTGATATAGTTATAGAGCTGGTAACCGGCACCAAGGTTGAATCCGCTATCGAAGGTGTGAAGATAGTTCACGGGAACATCCAGCTCACGATAGGCAGAGGCATTCTTGTTGCTCTGCACAGCAGTTGCGTACCAGAGGGGCACGGTGATTGCATCGTTGGCCGTGATATGCCATGTCGGCGCGAAGGTGGTGGAGAGAATTCCTGTTCCTGCAAGCACATCGACGCCACGGAACATGTAGCGGCTGTCGTAGTTCTCGCTGACGTTCAGCGTGAACATCGGGGAAGCAGTTGCATTGGTGGCGATGACATTCTTTACCTCCTTACCAGAGGAGGCAGTTGCCGCGTTCGTGGTGGAGTAGTCTTTCTTGGCTGCTGTGGCCTGATCGGTAACATTTTGCTGATCAGCATTGTTTTCTGCCTTGAGAGCAGAGGTAGCTGCAACAGCCGTGAGGGCGAACGCAGCAGCGCGTGTGATGAGTTTCATGGTATGTTTGTTTGGTTTTGGGACTGGTTGAAGTACCCTTGCTATCGTTAAAGCATACGGTATGCCAAGTAAAAAATTTTACTTTTTCAGTGTGACACCGAGAAATAGATAAGCGTTCCAATTACAGCATGATCAAATTTATCCACGCTCTGATACTCTTTTCACCCCAGCTACCACCTGAAGCCTAAACAAACTTACCAACTTAAAGACCTCGGGACTTCCAGAGGGCGGCATCGAGGCAGGCCCAGAGATGGATGACCCAACCTAAGAGGAAAATCCAGAGTATACCCGTGAAAACAAAAAAGAGGATCGCCGGAAAGAGTCTTCCTTGGAGGAGTTGACCCAGTCCCGGAATGAAGAAGCTGGCCAATGCTGCGATGACATTTCCGGCTGTTCCCTGCCCGTTACTCATAATCAGGAATCTGCACCACCTCTGATTTCTTGTCCAGCACTCCATCCTTCAACCTTGTCTAAGATCTTACTCGTGGTAAGGCTCAACGCATGGAGACACTCTTTACCCCCGCTCACCTGCATCTGGCCATCAACCATGTGCCGATCATCGGCCTGAGCGTCGGCTGTCTGCCTGTACTCATCGGCATCCTCTTTCACAGTCGGGGGGCGCTTGCCTCTGGCCTCTTGGCGGTCATCCTATGCGCGGGGACCATGCCACTCATCATGGAAACAGGTGAAGGAGCTCAGGAATCGTTTGTGGATGGCTCAATCGAACCCGGCATGGATTTGCCCGGTAAAGCAGCCTTCAGAGAGCATAGCCATCGGGCCAAGGCAACCGCCCCGGTTGTCTATGCTGCCGGCATTCTGGCTGCAGCGGCGCTCCTTGCCCTGATCAGGTATCCACGACAGGCGGCTTGGATCGGTTGGGCCGTTCTTCTTGGCTCAGCACTTTCCATCGCACTCAGCATCTGGACGGCGGAAGCGGGTGGCCGCATCAGGCACACTGAATTCCGGCCCGCTGAAAAAGCCTCCTCCACGACGATCCCCTCCTCAACGCCAATTTTAACGCCCACTTCGGCTACCTTGCCGGCGGTCAACCCCGCGGCTACTCCTTCAACTTCCGGTGCCCCATCCACGACATCACCCCAGACAGCAGAGGCGGTTTCTCCCCTCACTCAACCGACACCATCCCCAGAGAGATCCCCGACGACGAACAGCTCTCCTGCACTCTGAAGCAATTTCTCCTCCCAACTCACTGGGACTGATTCGCTGAGGCCTTGGATCGACCACCCTATCCTAGCAAGGCGACCATTTCGCGTGTCGCGGTCTCCATGCCGACTGCCAATGCGCGGGAGACGATCGAGTGACCGATATTGAGCTCAACAAGCCTGGGGAGCGTCAGGATTGGACTGATATTTGTGTAATTGAGCCCGTGGCCCGCATTGACCTGTATGCCAGCTTCAGTTGCCAGACGAGCAGCTTCAAGCAAACGGACCAGTTCCGCGTCACGCACTGACCCTGACGCCTCGGCGTAGGCTCCCGTGTGAAGCTCGATAACCGGCGCCCCTAGTGAAGCAGCGGCAGCAATCTGGGCTGGTACCGGATCAATGAAGAGACTGACACGTATGCCGGCATCGCGCATGGCCTTGAGCGTTTGCTCGAGGGCGGAATGATTGGTCACACAGTCCAAACCACCTTCAGTGGTCACCTCCTCCCGGCTCTCGGGAACCAGGCAGACATCGGTGGGCAAGACCTTCAGCGCAATGTCAACGATCTCCGGAGAGTTCCCCATCTCAAGGTTGAGCTTGGTCGCGACCGCCTCTTTCAGGCGAAAAATATCGACATCACCGATATGCCTTCGGTCCTGACGGAGGTGGGCCGTAATGCCTACAGCTCCTCCTCGCTCGGCGGCAAGGGCAGCTTCCACGGGATCGGGTTCGACATTGATCGATCCGGCATTCAGGGCGTAACGCGCCTGCCGCACGGTGGCGACATGGTCGATATTAACACCGAGTTGAACGCCCATGACAGGTTCTTCCTAGTGTCTGAAGTGACGCGTGCCGGTGAAAACCATGGCAAGCCCCCTCTCATTCGCGGCGGCGATTACCTCTGGATCTCGGACGGAACCCCCGGGCTGGATGGCAGCGGAAGCCCCAGCCTCGGCGGCCGCAATCAGACCGTCGGGAAAGGGGAAAAAGGCATCACTGCAGACGACACTCCCTTTGAGGGACAGGCCCGCCTCACCCGCCTTCCAGACGGCAATGCGAGAGGAATCGACACGGGACATCTGGCCGGCGCCGATCCCCAGGGTGCGGTCCTTGCCCACGTAGACGATGGCATTGCTCTTTACATGCTTCACGACCTTCCAGCCGAACTCCATGGCCTCAATCTCGTCCTTTGTTGGCGGACGGTTGGAGACCACGTGGTGCTCGATAATTCCCGCCCCCTCGCCGAGGGTGACATCGGCATCCTGGACAAGGAGTCCACCGATGACGGAGCGGATGTCACGATCTGTGGCCGGAATCTCCTTAAGGAGTCGCATGAGGCGGAGATTCTTCTTTTTCTGAAGGAGGGCTCGGGCATCAACCGTGAAGTCAGGAGCGATGATGACCTCGCTGAAGATTTCAGCAATCGCACGTGCAAGGGATTCGTCCACAGGACGATTCACGATGATGATACCTCCGAATGGTGCGGCCCTATCCGTGGCAAAGGCCTTTTCCCAGGCCTCAGTGAGATTTTCATCGCTTCCGACCCCACACGGGTTGGTGTGCTTGAGAATGGCAACGGTCGGCTTGGAAAATTCGCCGATCAGCCGGGCAGCCGCGGTGATATCTAGGATATTGTTGAAGGAGAGCTCCTTCC
>Ga0207955_1000435_pt1 | contig 12046 bp, 10 predicted proteins | sample CryBogCBE29Jun09_FD_184563 | JGI IMG/M metagenome (GOLD analysis project Ga0207955, IMG submission 184563) | Freshwater microbial communities from Crystal Bog, Wisconsin, USA - CBE29Jun09 (SPAdes) (version 2) | ecosystem: Environmental > Aquatic > Freshwater > Lake | place: Crystal Bog... | reverse complement strand
ACGAACATCCAAGTTCGACTCATTGAGATCCGAGACCGCTTTGCCTAGAGCCCTGACCGGTTCGAGAGCCTTCCTCATGAGTAGCCACCCCCCTCCGAGTCCGAGGATCGTCGCTGGAACAGCCACCCATAGCACACTCTGAAGTAGATCGACCACGACGTCATCCTCAGGAGCAAGACCGAGGCGTGCCCTTTCGTGTTGGGGTTCGACGACCCATTCCTGAAAGAGCAGAGTTCCGCAGATCAGCAAGGAAATAAGGAGAACGCCGGCATAGAGGGTTGCCAGTCGAAGTCGGAAGCTCATGATATTAGGATTCCAGCCGCATCACATAACCCATCCCGCGCACCGTATGCAGCAGACGCACCTGGGTATCGGCATCAACTTTATCGCGAAGCCTTCGCATGTACACATCCACAATGTTGGTCCCGGGGTCGAAAGAATATCCCCAGACATGCTGAAGGATCGTAGCCCGGTCACAGATTCTTCCAGCTGATCTCATCAAAAATTCAAGGAGTTGAAACTCGCGGGTGCTGAGATCAAGTAGTCTGCCTCCGCGACGAACAGTACGGGTGATGGCATCGATGGAAAGGTCGGCAAGTTGTAGTCCTGCAGGTTGTTGGGGAAGAGATCGTCGTCCCAAGGCCCTGACCCTTGCTATCAGTTCGCCGAGGCCGAAGGGCTTGGGTAGATAATCATCGGCTCCTGCATCCAGTCCCCCGACCCGGTCCTCCATCCCGCCGCGGGCAGAGAGAAGGAGTACCGGGATGGTGTTCTTGCTTCGACGGAGATCACGTAACACACTCAGGCCATCCTGTTTTGGAAGCATGATATCGAGTACGATGACATCCGCGGGATGACTGGTTAAAAATGGGATCACTTGATCACCTTCAGTCAGCACATCAACCTGGAATCCCTCACTGGTGAGAGCCTTGCGAACGAAAGCAGCCGTCTTCTTTTCATCCTCGACGACTAGAACGTGCATGGCTCGGTCAACTTGAGTTCTTGGGTATCGGGGCCTTGGCCACGGAGCCCCGAACCCTCGATCTGTCAGTGAAGGGTGGTATGCGATTGGAGTTTTGTCGAGCCATCCGACTCCTCCTCCATCACACATCCGATACCCGGAGCAAAATATTTGAACTCGGTTGATCCATCGGAGGCATGCTCCTCAACTTTGACACAGTTTCTGAAAGTTCCGGCCGGGACGATGGCTTTGGCTGCCAGGGAGACAATCTTGTCCTTTTCCGTGGTGATCTTTGGGACATTCTCTGAGCTGAACGAGGAGTGCATCGTGGGTTTCGCTGGAAGCAGCAGCCCCGGGATTGCGGTGTCCTTCCCAAGAAGCCATGCCCCGTCATGCCCGATAATTTTCCCATCCTTGTAGGAATCCACATCCTCACCAAGATAGTAGACATTACCGGCATCATCTTGGGCGAAGTAGTCACGGGTGATTTCGATAACCTTACCCCCGATGCTCTCCTGATCGACCACAGTCAGGGCCTGCACTTTTTCCCCATTGATGGTGAAGGTTTTCCGGAGATCGGGACGGGCTGTCCTGACCACTCTCTCCGAGGGATCCTTGCCTCCCACGAGAATATCTTCTTTCAGATTTGCTAACGGCAGGTAGGCGTTGGTGATGTTGCGCGGGTGGGAGAAGACCATCACTCCCTGACCCTTTGCGGCATGGACTTCAGCGGCCTTGTCCTCGGCATCGTCATGCTTTGTTTGGATCAGCTTGCCATCCGCCGTGATCATGAGGTCGGAGGTTGCCCCATTTTTTGATCGTATTGGCGCCTCATAGAGGGAGAGGCCATTGATTTTTTTATTCTCCATGTCAGCGGATTGACCCTTTTTCCCTCCGTTTGAGAGGATGGTTGCACGCACGGCTTCGGGGAGTTCCTTCCATGATATCGGTGTCCCTGCAATGACCGATGAGGTCATTGCCAGGACAAGGAGCCATGGGAGTGCTTGCTGTGATGGCAAGTTTTTCATGGGGGACTAGGCTGGGGAATATCGCTTACTGCTTTGTTGCCGACGTTAGCTCAGAGATCAGACTTTCGAGGGCGGCCTTACCCTTTTCCGGCTTGTACTTGCTGCTGCGCAGCGAGGAGATCCCTTTGTCGAGGGTCTTGTCGATGATGGTCCAGGTGGCCTCGTCCTTCGGCTTGAGATCGGACTCCTTGGCATCCCAAGCCGTTTCCAGATCGGTCAACTTGGTGACCATCTCTTCCTTTTTGCCGGCATTGAGCGCATCAAGGGTAGCCGTTGCCAATGTCTTGAATTCGGCTGTCTCCGATGCGGTGTAGACTTGGGCGGGAGACCCCTCCTCCTTCTTCGCCTGAAGGTTGTTGAGGGAGAGGGCTAGGATGAGAAGTGCAAAAGACGGAAGCAGTTTATTGATCATGGTGTTGGATGGGTTTTTCATGGTGTTTGGTTAGTTGTTATTTTTAATTTTGGGTGCTGAATCGAGGAAATAGTCCTTACCGGCCTTTCTCCTTTTTATCGGCTGCGGCCTCATTCTTCTGATCCTTGGCATTTTCCTGCTGGTTGGAAACGATTGCTCCGGTTACCGCATCCACCATCACTTCGGTGATGGAGGTTGTGCTGGGTTTGGAGATGTCAAAAGACCAGACCAGTTTGCCGTTTTCCTTTTCAAGTTCGGCATCTTCTTTGAGGGAACCGTTTGGGACAGCGGCAAGAGCCGTCTTGGTGGCTGCTGCCTTGCTGACCTTGGCCTGTGGGAGCAGGGTTGCCATCTCGGCCTTCTTCTTCTGAGCCCAAGCCTGTTTTTTCTTTGCCCAGGCGGCTTTTTTAGCCTTTTCCGCACGGATGTCTTCTGGGGTCTCGACTTCGGTCCAAACCACTTCGCCGGTCAGTGCATCGACAGCCACTTCGGTGATATCGGGTGACATGGGTGTCGCGAGGTCGAAACTCCAGCGTAGCTTTCCATGCCACAGCTTGAGCTGGGAAGACCGGACCTTGCTACCGGGGAATCGCGCCAAGGCACTATTGGCGGCATCTCTCTTGCTGACCTTGGCTTGCTTTAGCAGTTCGGATTGTGTGGGCAGATTCTCTTCATTGCCCCACATCTCCTCTTTGCCCGCCGCCATGGCGTTCTTTGCCGAAGGATCTTCAAGGCCTGTGGAGACCACCTTTCCTGTCAAGGCATTGACTCCGACCTCCGTGATCTTCCTTGAGCCGGGAGTCACCACATCAAAGGACCAGAGGATCTTTCCATCCTCCTTTTCAATCCATGACGATTTGATTTTGCTGTTAGGAACTGCAGCCAGCGCGCTCTTGGCGGCATCAGCCTTGCTGACCTTGGCTTGGGCCGCGAGTGCAGCATCGTTCTCGTGATCTTCGGCATGTAGTGGGAGCGAGAAAGCTTCGGCGATTGCTGTCAGCGCCAGCAGGGTTCTGAGGAGGGGAGATGATTTCATCGGAAGTATGATTTGGTTTGGTTAGACTAAGGTGTTAACTGTGGCAAAGTTGCTGGTGAAAATCCCGAAGTTTAAGATGACAATTCGTTCATTTTTAAGATGGTGTTTGCTCCATGAGGGAACTCGTGATCCCCTGAAACCATGAAAGAAAACACCCTTCCCCTCCTGGTTTCCCTTCTCCTTGCAGCGCTCTTTCTTCCCATGGTGCAAGCCGCGCCTTCGCTTGATGCAGGCAAGCCGATCCCACTGCCCGGAACATCGGGACGGTTTGATTTCATTCGCATCGATTCTACTGCGGATAGACTCCTTCTCGGCCATACTGGCAACCACTCTTTCGATGTCTTCGATATCAAGTCCGGCAAGCTTCTCAAATCATTTGCTGGCTACGATGCCGCCGACGCAGGATCTGATTCAGGGAGAGGATTCTATTATGCAAGCTGCAGCGACCCCGCGCGCCTGCTGATGGTTGATTCCTCAAAAATGGAGGTGGCTGGAGAAGTGCCCCTTCCAGCTAATACCGACCTGATGGGAGTAAACCCTGCAACAGGAATGGTTCATGTCTGCGACGACACGGCCCCAAACCGCTGGGTGATCGACCCCTCCACCAAAAAAATTGATCACACGATTAAGTTTGAAGGCAGCGGCATGGAGGATGTCGCTTTCTCAGCCGACGGGAAGCTGGTCTATCAGGCGATCAAAGGAACAGGCAGTATTGCGGTCTATGATATCGAATCGCAGAAAGTCACTGCAACATGGCCCTGCGGGGTGAAAGGCCCATGGGGCATGGCCATGGTTCCCGATCAGAACGTTCTTCTTGCCGCCTGTGCCGGGAAATTGCTCATGGTTGAGTGCACATCGGGGAAAGTGATCACCTCCGCCCCGATTGCCAGGAGCGTGGATGAGATGGCATATGACCCTGCTCTTCATCGCGCCTACTGCTCCAGTCGAACTGGTAAAATTTCTGTTGTTTCGGTGGGACAGGGAAAACTCACCCCGCTGGATGATGTGACGAGCCAATCTGGATGTGCCAATGTGGTAGTTGATCCCAAGACCCACACGGTCTGGATTGCATACGGCAACGAGGCCGGAGCATTTGTTCAGCCCTTCACGCAGGCGAAATAGCTAAATGTGAGAAACGTCGGGCGACACCTGGCGGTGAGCCCGACGCATCAAGCAAAAGCAGGGAATCCTTAGTCAGAACTCCCCTCGTCTTCGATGGCTTTGCCCTTTTTGCTCTTCTTCTCGGGCTTGATCCCTTTGAGTTCGTCGAGCAGCGTCTTGATTTCCTCGATGACGTGACCCTTCAGAGGTTTCACACCCACCCTGTTTTCGAAGTCAGCTAGGGCGGCCTTCATCTCCTTGACCTTTTCAGGATGTGTCGGCGCCAGATCGTGGTGCTCGCCGAGGTCATCGTGGATGTTGTAGAGCTCGTCTCTGTCCTCGTAGACAAAGTGAACCAACTTCATGTCTCCATCCAGCATGGCGGCCATGGCTGGGTTGCCGGTGGCAACGCGGGCCCCATCATAATACCAGAAGATCGGCTTACGGGGGTGGCTCATGTCTCCCTTGAGGACTGGAGCGAAGCTCTCTCCCTCAAGATGGATGTCGGGTCGGAGGGGAAGCCCCGCCATGTCAAGGAAAGTGGGGAAGAAGTCTGTTCCCGTCACCGCACGATCCGACACTGTGCCGGGTTTGGTGACCCCTGGCCAGTATACCATCATCGGAACCCTCATGCCCCCCTCGTAGAGCCATCCCTTGCCGGTGCGGAGAGGCTTGTTGGAGGTAGCCATGCCGCGGTTCCCAAGAAGATCCGTTGTGGAGAGGCCTCCATTGTCGCCGGCCAGCACGATGATCGTGTCCTTGTCATAGCCAAGCTCGACAAGGGTTTTGCGGATCCTGTCCACGCTCTCGTCAATGCTCTTCACCATCGCTGCATAGACGGGGAGATTCTGCTTCATCTTCACTTTTCCCGTATAATCGGCCTCATATTCCGGGCCGTCGTCCTTCGGCATTGTCTTGAGTTTCTCCTCAAAGTGCTTCACTAGCTCCGGCTTGCCCTCGAGCGGTTCGTGAACCAAGTAGTGGGAGAGTTCGATAAAGAAGGGCTTGTCGGGGTGATCCTTCTTGTGATCCTTCAGGAACTGAATGGTCTCATCAGTCAGACGGTCGGCGATGTATTCCCCCGGCTTGCCCTGCTCTAGTCCATAGGGAGCCACATTATGATCCTCCCTGGTAGCATGCTTGGCTGGCTTGTCGGGATTATAGTAGGGCCAGAAGTGAGTTGTTAACGCACCGAGACTACAGCCCCCCTTGTTGATCTCAAACCCATGATCCTGAGGCCAGAAACCCTTCTGACCTTCGTGCCACTTTCCTGCGAAGAAGGTACTGTAACCCGCATCTTTGAAGAGGCTTGCATAGACAACCTGATCGAGTGGAAGACCCGTATCCCCTCGAAGCTCGGGACGATTATGGTCTTTCCCCGTGAGAATCGAGAGGCGGGAAGGGACACAGCGGGGAGCTGCCTCATAGCCGCGTGTGAACTTAAAGCCGTCGGCAGCCAGTTGGTCGATGGCGGGTGACTCGTAGAAGGTGCTCCCCATGCAGGAGAGATCCTTCCAGCCGAGGTCATCCATCAGGAAGAAAATGATATTGGGCCTCTTTGCGGCATTCGTTTGGGTTTGGGTAGGAGAAGGAGCTGGGCTAGAAGAGGCCGTGGGGGTGGCATTCTCGGCTAGGATCATCGAGGGGAGCGAGAAAGTGGCGATGGCCAGAGTCAGGAGGGGTTTTTTAATCATGGGAGTTGAGGGGTGTGAAACACCATCGATACAGAAAAGTTGCACAAATGGGTATAAAATGTGCGGGAAGGCGATTGTTAGCCACCCCTCTTCTCCCTGTTGGAAGAGGCATCCTTGGAATCACTCGCAAAAAAACTGGTGCGCCCGGCAGGAATCGAACCTGCTACCAAGGGTTTAGAAAACCCCTGCTCTTTCCGATGAGCTACGAGCGCAAAATGTTGATTAACAGTGTAAAATGGAAATCTGAAAATACCGAAACTTGACGCTGTGCAAGGGATTGTGCAAGAGTCATGACGTGAAAGGGACTGAAAGCACAGTGAGGAAAGCTTCCAAGAGTCATGCGGGGAAGTTTATCGCAGTTCGTGATTATCGCAATCGCAGAGTCAAGGGGCTACAGGAGCGCAACGGGCGCTTCTACGCTGTGCTTTGGGCGGTCAAAGAGGATGGACGCAAAGGTGCCAGAAGGTTTTCGCTGGTGGATGAGAACCGGGAGCCTTGCCGATCTCTGACCGCTGCTCAGGAAGCACTTGAAAGGTTAAAGCAGGAGCGTCGGGAAGGTGCGCTGCCGAGTGGTGGCAGAAAACCGGGACTGAAGGATGCTGTGCAAGAATATCTCAAGAGCAACTTGCACAAAGGGAAAGCTAAGAACACCCGGGAGAAGGAGGAGCGCTCTTTGGATCTCTTTGTGCGTTATTTCGGCTGGGAAACCCGGATGGACGCCATCACCACTCAAATGATTTCGGGATTTAAGAGCCGTCGTCTTGAAGGTGGCAGAATCGGGGGGCTGACCCGCAAGGCAGCGCACCCCCGAACGGTAGAGCATGATCTCGTGTCGCTCAGAAACTTTCTGCAGTTCGCCATTGAGGAAAAAAAGTGGATCACAAAAAAGCCCGACTTTCCCAAGTGGGGCAGAAAAGGAATCCCCAAGGCAAAGCGCCGGGCGCTAATTGAGCCTGACAAGTTCCTGCAGCTTATCCAGTGCTGCCGAGAGCGTCACCCCCATACAAAAATTGCCGGGGAGGATACGCTGAATATCAAGAATGGGGATCAGCTTGCAGACTTCCTGCTTCTACTAGCCTACACGGGCGCCCGGGAACAGGAGGGGCTGAAGCTGCGCTGGCATCATGTAGATTTCACCCGCCGCTGCCTTCATATCGGCGCCGGGGAGGATTTTGTCACCGGGACTGTCGTACTGGGTGAAGCTGGGGACACTAAAACAGGCAGGGGTCGGCAGGTTCAGTTTAACCCCCAACTGGAAGCGCACCTGCTGGACATGAAGAACCGCCGGGCACCTGATTCTAAGTGGCTTTTTCCCTCCCCCCGCCGGGGGAAAAAGGATCTGCGAGTTACCACGCTCAGGGGAGCGCTTGCCAGTGGCTTAAATGCTGCCGGGATTGAGCGCTTAGGATTCCATGACATGAGGCACCTTTTCATTTCTTCCTGCCTGATGGGTGGAACGGATGTGGGGACCGTAGCTGCATGGGTTGGTCATGTGGACGGGGGAAAACTCATCATGCAGACCTATTCTCACCTACTGGACGATCACCTGCATGAGCAGGCAGCAAAGGTTCAGGTTGGCTTTTCTGTGGTGCCTAAGCGGCTTGTTGTGCTTTGAGGTAATAGGTGTAGCCGATGTGGGAAGTAATCGAGCCCCACAAAAGACAAAAAAAGAAGAAGGTTACATACTGATAAAAACTAAAGCCTTGCCCGATCCAAACACCGATGCAAAGGCAAGTATATAAGCCAACGATAGCGGGACTTGCGATCATTCCTGATAACGAGACTAGGCTCCCAATGAGGAGCCACCAGTTACCATTTTGGTAGGACAGATAGGGGATGCAGAGGAATGTCCCCGCATAAAAACCCAGATAGAATATTAAACTTAATATGCGCAACGGATTGTTTGGTTTAAGTCAATCTCTATGGTTTAATCAAAAAAAGTCTGCAAGAAAATCCCCACATCACCGTCACATCTGTCACTACTCCCGCTGCAGCCGCTTCTGCTCTGGGTTCAAGCTTGGACGGTACCCGTCCCTGGAAGTGTCACCCGACGCTTTCCCGCTGTCACTAATCAGAAACCGCTTCTGCTGCCGCTGATTGCTGCCGGGAACGACGGGCGGCTGCTGCTTGTCTGAGCGGTTCCTGCCGTTGGTGGAGTTCGTACCATAGTTTCATCATTGGGGTTAGCAGTAACTTGGCACTGGCGATCTGCTCCTGATCCCATTGGGGCATGAGTGATGCAATCCCTCTGTGCCAGAGAGAAAAACTCTGAGAAATGCCCGGCAGGGAAACGATATTATCACTTTTTCCCCTTCCCCTCGGTGCTGTCTTTTTAGCTTTTGCCTTTAGCTTTCGCTCCTTTTTCCACCGCTGGATTTCTCCCCGATCATAAAGCGCCCCGGTGCTTGTGATGGCTGCTGCCCGGATCTCTCCCCGCTGCTGTGCTTTCCACAAAGCAACCGTGGAAACTCCTGCCAGTGCCGCCGCTTTTCCCGGGCGTAAAAGTTGCAGCTGTTTGGAGAGTTTCATTCTGTTGATTCATTAACCATTAACCGTGTGCGTTGACAAGCTGGCTTCATGTGATGACAAGAAACATCACTACAACACCGGGCGCTCAGGGAGGCATCTCCCTTGCAGCGCATCACACCCCGTCCCCGCGGGTCAGCTACACCCTATCGCACGATACGGTCCCTCTGGAAGCGCACCCACCGATTTCAATGGACTGCTTTGTGCAGCAATCCGGGCTTTCCCCGGTAACGCTTTGGAGGTTCAGGAAACGGGGATGGATAAAGACCTGCGTGATTGCTGGTCGGCACTACATCACCCGGGAGGAAATCGCCCGTTTTAACACCCGTCTGGAATCGGGAGAGTTCGCCGGGAACGGTCCCCAGACCCCCGCCCGGTCATGAGCAGTTCGCCTGAAATTGCCACCGCAAAACAACGGCTGCCGCTCCCCGATCTGCTCGCACGATACGGTCACGCTAACCCTGCACACGGGGGCAGCATGAAATCCCCGTTTCGCCCGGATGAGAAAAACCCCAGCTTTTCCATTTTCAAGAAAGCGGACGGCTGGGGCTGGAAGGATCACGGCGCCGGGGAGGATCTAAAAGGTGATGAAATCACCTTTGTGCAGTTCTATGAAAACCTGTCTCCTGCTGAGGCAGTAAAACGGTTTCTGGAAATGTCCGGGCACTATGTCCCCCCGCAGCAAGAAAAACGCTCAGGCGTGGCGCCTGCTGCGTCTGTGGTGGCTACAGTAATTCCTGCTGCCCCCTTTGATTGGAACGGCTGCGCTGCTGCATTCAATCAAACCGCTGGGGAAAAGCTCGCCTCATGGCGGGGTTACTCTCCTGCACTGGTGGAGTGGCTGCGCTCTCGGTCCCTTATTGGGATAAGTCGAGGGCTGTTTGCATTCCCCGTTCAAAAAGCAGGAGAGGTGATTGGCGCTCATATTTGCCGAGAGGATCGCAGGGGGTGGATCTACACCCCCAAGGGGATCGGATCTCAGCCGCTGGTCATTGGTGATCCTTCATCTGCTCGTGAAACCGTGCTGGCAGAATCACAGTGGGATCTGCTCGCCTTCCTTGATCTGCTGGGGGTTCCCCCGGATGAGCGCCTGTGCTTTATCGCCACCCGTGGCGCTGAGAATGGCAAGTGGTCCAGCATCTGCAGGACAGGGAGCCTGGTTGTGCTGATGCAGAATGACGAAACGAAAAACGGTAAAAACCCTGCTGAGAAGTGGCTGCAGGATGTCGCTGGTGCTGCTGTGGTCCCGGTGTCGGTGGTGCGTATTCCAGCAAATCACAAGGACCTGAATGACGCGCTGAAGGCAGGCTTCACCCGGGAGAATCTGACGGATTGCATCGCTGCTGCTCAGGATCTTCCACCCACGGTCCGTGTGATCACCCCCGAGGTGCTGCCCCCGGATCATCCAGTGCCCCCGCAGTCCCCGGGCGCTGCAGCCACTGCGTCTGTCTTTGATCCGAAGGAAGTGATCGAAAAGCTGGATCTGTGGTGGAAGGGTTCAAAATACTATTTCAGGCGAGAGGGTGACGACGGTTTCAGTGAATTGAATCAGGCTGAAATTGGACGGTTTCTGCGTGTGGATTTCGGTCTGAGTAATAAACCGCTGAAGCTGCCAGACGATCCCGCTGGGGGCACTATCCCCGGGCAGGTGGATCGTGTTCTAAATCATGTGGTGAAGGTTCGCTATGTAGATGCCGTGGCATCTGTCGCCGGGGTAAAGGCAGGATTTTATCAGGATGGGGGCGCCCGCTTGCTGGTGGTATCCACCCCCAAGCTGATTGATCCTGTCGCCGGGGAGTGCGAAACAATCCTAAGTTTCCTGCAGACGCTTCTGGGGGATGATGGCTCCCTGCGCTTTCGTCTGTGGCTGAAGGTTGGCTATGAAGCGCTGAGGGCTAATCAGCGGAGACACGGACAGGCGCTCGTGTTGTGTGGTCCATCTGGGAAAGGGAAATCGGTGCTGCAATCAAAGATCATCACCGCAGTGCTGGCAGGCCGGGAGGCAGACCCAAAAAGTTACCTGAGCGAAAAGACAGACTTTAATTCTGAAATGATCGCCAGTGAGCATCTAAAGATTGAGGAAATCCCAAGCTCTGTCCGTTATGACGACAGACTGACGCTGGGGGAGCGCATCAAGGAATTGTGCGTGAATCATTCCCAGCGCCTGCACGAAAAAAACAAGGTTGCCGTGACTGTGAAACCGCAGTGGCGGCTAAGCATTTCATTGAATGATGAGCCCGAACGCCTGCGCTGCTTGCCCCCGCTCACAACGGACTTTAGGGACAAGCTGCTGCTATTAAAAACCGGCAAAGAGGATTTCTTTTCGCGGTATGATGGGGAGACAGACCCGCTGGATTGCTTCATCTCTGCCGTTGAAAAAGAATTGCCTGCCTTCTGTGCTCACCTGCTGTTGTTAGAAGTTCCAGAAACGCTCAAGGATCGGCGCTACGGTGTCCGCTCCTATGTGGATGTGGAGATTGAGGAGTTGCTGTTCGATCAAGAGCCTGAGGCGCTCCTGCTGTCACTGGTGGATGAGGGGCTGTTTAGTTCCTCGTCACTGGATTTCAAGGAAGATGGAACCGGGGAGTTCAACCCGTGGCAAGGCAGCGCCACAGAATTAAGGGACAAGCTGACGGATCAGAGCGCTAAAGGCTACATGAGCGCCCGGAAGCTCTTAGACGGTGCAGCTGAACAGTGCGGACGCCTCTTGGGAAAGCTAGAGAAAAAGCTGCCTGATCGGTTTCACCTGAAACGCTCAGGAAAGAAGCGCTCATGGATCATCCAGCCACCTTCCCTCACCGCATGATGACGCCTCTCCCGCCCCTCACTTGCTTCTTTTACCGTGGCACTGTCACCCTGTCCCTGGTGACGGGGCATGACGGCGCCCGGTACTGCAGCCGTCACCGCTCCTGCCCTGATTCTGTCTGTAGTTTCGGCAGTGGTGACAGGTGTGACGGTTGTTTTCAGGTTTTTCAGAAAAAGACTAAGGAATCTCTTGAAGGTCAAAATCAATGGGGTTGGACGCACTGGCGTTCTGCGAGAGCGTGTAACCTTCACGGCACTAGGTTGACGCCCCCCATGATACGGAAGCATTCTACTTCCTTACCTGCCGAGGTTCAGCCGCTCGCTTCCTATGCCGTGGTTTGGAAGCAGAAAGGAAATCCGCTCACATGATTAAACGGTCACGCGCTGATGCCGCCCTAGTGGTGGAATGTGCCCGGGTGCATGGGGTTTCCCCTCGTGCTGTCCGTGAGTGGCGCAAAAATCAAGATCCCCGCTGGGGTGCTT
>Ga0207955_1000398_pt1 | contig 12670 bp, 11 predicted proteins | sample CryBogCBE29Jun09_FD_184563 | JGI IMG/M metagenome (GOLD analysis project Ga0207955, IMG submission 184563) | Freshwater microbial communities from Crystal Bog, Wisconsin, USA - CBE29Jun09 (SPAdes) (version 2) | ecosystem: Environmental > Aquatic > Freshwater > Lake | place: Crystal Bog... | reverse complement strand
CGGTCTTCAGCCTCCGGTCTAATCAGCCCGAAGTTCTGCTTCCCGGAGAACTTCCCTGGCGGCATTCCTTGCCCCGTCAGGAGTTCCTGTCTTCTTGGCGTTTGCCTCCCATACGTTCCAGACTTGGGCGCCGTGGGAGAAGGCATGTCGAACCGCTGCACCGACTGCTTGCGGCGTGATTGCTGTGCATCCGCAGTCGGCTTTTGAGAGAAGTTCTGCATTACCCTCCTCCTGTCCCGGAATAACCTGACTCATGACGAGCGGAGTTGCGGCGGCCAGACACTCCTGAACCGTTGCACCTCCGGCCTTTGCAATGACCAGATGGTTTGAGGCGATCCTCTCTGGCAGATCCTGCAGCCAACCCTCGATCTTGATGGGACGATCGAAAGAGTTTGCAATCTTCTGCAGTGAAGTACGGAGTTCCTCGTCACGGCCGCAGGCCGCTGAGAGTTCGATCCCTTCCACTGAACCGAGTTGTTGGAGAATCTTGAGGGCGTTTTTCTGTCCCGGATTCACAAGATAAAGCACCTTGGGTGGGCACGAGGGGCCGGGACTCATTCGCTGACCGCGGAGTTCTTCAAAGATCGGAGGCACGGGAAAGCCCGTGACCTTCAGGATCTCCCTAGGGATGCCGGCTTTCTCAATGACTGCAGCGGTTGCGTCGTTGGGCACCAGCAAAAGATCCGAGTGTCCGCTGTACCAAAGAGAGTTGATGCTGATGGAGTCGGTGACGATCGTGACCGTCCGGAACGGACGTTTCATAGACCCATGGAGATGGTCCAGCAAGTGGTTGTAGCCCGGATAGGTCGAAACAATCACGGCCGGCTCCATGTCGACGACTGTTTTGCGCAACAGTCGTGATGCACGCTTGTAGACTGCCACCCTGCCGGGGGCCTCCTTATCCTTGTCGAGGAACTTGTAAAAGGAGCCCCAAAGTTTTGGGAAATGATTAATGAAGAAAAAGTATCCTTTTTGAGCGACCTTATAGACGGGTCCATAAGCCTCGGCAAAGAGATCCCGAATGACGACCTTCCGTTCAGGATCCTGTTCACCAAGGGCCAATGCGAGATTGCGTGCGGCCGCATTGTGCCCCTCCCCAAAGGCTGAGGTGAGGATTAGAATCGGTTGTTTGTTGGATTGCGAGCTCATGGCTTCATGTCTCTTATGGAAGGGGATCCGTTCAAGGCAATAGGATGAGGTACCTTATTCGTGAGATACGTTGACTAGCGTTTTGGACGCTTCGGGGCAAGGTGGTCGTATCCATCTAAAAGTGGCGTGGATTCCTCTCCGTAGGGAAGCATTACCCCGATCGGCGTGAGGGAAAGCTTCGGACTGGCCAAATCCCACCTCGATTGAAGCGATGGCCAGAGCCTTGGATTGACCGTTAGGAGAAGCTCGTAGTCCTCGCCGTCGGAGAGAGCCGCCGAAACGGAGCAGAAAGAATGTCTTGGCAGTGAGTCGAGTGTCAGGCGGAAGGCGCAAGAACTCTCAATCGCCATCTTGGGGAGGTCGCTACCAAGTCCGTCGCTGAGATCCATCATGGCGGTGACGGCGGCTTCTCCGCCCAGCCATCGACCCTCGGCCACGCGGGGTTGGAATGCGAGATGGCGACCGCTCTTGAGGGAACCCCCAAGTTTCCCGGTGACACAGATCAGATCACCCGGTTTGGCTCCGGAACGAAGTTTCAGATTCCGGGCCGATACGCTCCCGGTGAGAGTGACCGAGAGAAAGAGAGGTCCAGTCGACCTAACCGTCTCGCCTCCCACCACCGAGACGCCGAATTCACGTGCGGCTTTTCCAATGCCGCGATAGAGGGTTCGCCAGTCCGAGGAAGTCCAAGACGATGGAGCTGCTATGGTGATCAGTGCATGTCGTGGTGATCCCCCCATCGCGGCGATATCGCTCAGGGGACGGCAGAGAGCTTTCCATCCGACCTTGTGCCAGGGTGTTCCGTTAGCGAAATGAACACTTTCCACGAGTGCATCGGTCTTGAGCAGTTCCAGGGAGGCATTTTCAGCAACAGGTTGCAGCACGGCGCAGTCATCGCCGATGCCGGTGAGTACCCCGGCGTCCACAGTGGGCAACTCTCGACTGATCAATGCCAGCAGTTCCGCTTCGGAACGAGGTCTCTTGTTCATCGGGAGATGGCTTCCGGCCAGAGAATGAGGGCCACGATGGTCGAGGCATTGAAGGCGGCATGCATCGTGATCGATGCCCAGAGCGATCCGGTTCGTTCGTACAGAAGGCAGAGGATCACGGCAAGAATACCGAGTCCGAGCAGGGAGGGAAGGTGAACGTGGATCGCGGCGAAGAGGAGCGAGGAGATGGTGATGGCTGGAATCCTCCCTCCATATTTCCTGATGACTCCATAAAAGTAGCCTCGGAAAATCACTTCCTCCGCCACCGGGGCAAGGATCACGGCCATGAAGATGACTGAAGCGCGGTGACGAAGGTCGGGATGCTCCAAGAAGTATTTCACAATCAGTTGCGAGTCGTCAGCGCTTCCAAAAATTCGCTGCACCAGCCCCTGGGCACCCAGAATCAAGGGATAGGTAATCAGGAGCCACAGAAGTCCCCAGCCAGCGGCCTTGGGGAAGCGAGAGGGCTTAAGCTGAAAGATTGAGATTGCCGACTTACCTTGGAATCCGATCACCCCGAAGATTCCCATGATCAGGCAGATGTAGAAGAGCGAGTTCGCAATAATTGCCTTCAGGCTGATGCTTTCATGGGCATTCAGTGATTGGGCAATCACCGAAATCATCCAGAGAGCCAGAACACTGGCGCAAAAAATATCAGGTATCCCGAAGGGTTGGGCGGTGAGCACAGCGTGGGAAGAACTTCGTGCCCCCAGCCATCCGTAAAAGGAGAGGAGTAGAGCGAAGCCAACGGCGATCACCCAAAGCGGGAAGGTTGGGTCGGCGGTGGAGGAGGCGTCCGTGGCCGAGTTGGTGACGCCTACGGCAATCAGAAAGGGGTGCATCAGAAGGCGTAAAACGAGGGAAGCAGGTAGAGACGACCGCTCTCCAAGCGGACACTACCGGCAGGTCCGACATTCAGGTCGAGTTGAATGTCGCTCTTCTCTGAGCTTTCAAAGAAGCGGAGCAAGTGAGCGAGGCTATTCCGCTTCTCGTAGCGGACGATTTCGGCTCCCGGTGCCTTGCCTAGGGCGCGGGCCTTCTCGAAGGCATCCTCAATGTAGCCGAGTTGATCGATGAGTTTGGCGTTGAAGGCATCCCTGCCGCTGAGGACACGGCCGTCCGCTATGCCCTGCCGCAGGGTCGAGGCATCAAGATGGCGGGAGCTGGCGACGATATTCAGGAAACGATCGTAGGTCTGCATGACCAGGGCCTGAAAGTAGGTCTTCTCCTCTTCGGTGAGATCCCGTGCCCCATTGAGCGCATCCTTGAACTGTCCGCTCTTGAAGATCACGGACTGAAGCCCGATCTTTCCAAACAACTCCTTGTAGTTGAGGGTCGAAATGATCACCCCGATGCTCCCTGTGAAACTGGTGTCACTGCACATGATCCAGGACCCGGCACAGGCGATGTAATAGGCGGCCGAGGTGCCGATCGAATTAATGAAAATGACGGTTGGTTTCTTGGCCGTTAGTTTGCCAAGGGCATGGTAGATCGTGTCGCCGGCAGTGACCTCCCCACCCGGAGAGTCTACCGAAAGGACAACGGCTTTCACCTTGGGATCGCGTTCTGCCTGCTGGAACGCCTCCTTCAGGCTCTCAACCATCGAACCCTCCACGGAGCCAGCACCCTTCCCATAAGAGATAAGGCCATCCAGTTGGATCAAGGCGATCTTGTCATCGCTTTCATTTCCAGGAATCAGGGTTGTTTCGGAAAACTTCTTCTCGTTAAAGCCTTTGGCGGGACCAGCTCCCCGGGATCCAAGCGAAACGAGCAGGATGAGATTCGCGAGAAGGCTGATGCCAAGCGCCGCAAACAGCACAATCGAAAGACAACCGGATTTCTTCATGGAGCAAGGAGAGTGTCGGATCCTTACAAACTTCTCAAGACATCTGAACTAATGGGTGGATGATGGGTGATTCTCTGTTTGTTTGCCCTACTAGCCTTGCCGTCTTCAGTCGATATGAACTGGAGAAGGTCACGCCTTCTCCATTGTGAATAACTTGGGGACAAATACGAAAAACTTGTTCCGTATCGTGGCTGGCACAAGAGGTTCCAAGGGGTTATGACTAATGCTATGTCCAAAGCCGAACTCCGCGCCCGTCTCGATGAGATCGGGGTGCGCCCGAGCAAGATGCTCGGTCAGAATTTTCTCCTCGATACGAATCTTGCCCGTGCGATTGTCGCCGATCTGGAACCCTCTGAAGGGGATCATCTGGTGGAGGTTGGTCCCGGGATGGGGGCCCTCACGGTTCACATTCTGGAGTCGCCAGCACGGCGCATCACGCTCATCGAGCGGGATCACAGGTTGGCCGCGGAATTGACCGGTCGGTTTGCGGCAGAGATTGCCTCTGGTCGCCTCGAGATCCGCCAGGGTGACGGGGCTAGAACGGATCTTCTTTCCCTGCATGGATATGGTCCGGTCAAGATGGTGGGCAATCTTCCTTACAGTGCCTCGACCGCGATTATCTCACACTTCACAGCCCCCTCTTCGCCCGCATCCAGACTGGTTCTCATGGTGCAGAGGGAGGTGGGAGAGAGGCTTGCCTCGGCTCCCGGACACAAGGATTATGCGGCCCTCACGGTGCAGCTTGGGCGACGCTGGTCGGTGAAGAAGCTTCGCATTGTTCCGCCCGATGTCTTCTGGCCGAGGCCTGCCGTGGAGTCGGCTGTGATTGAGGTCAGCAAGCGTCCGGTGGAGGGGTTGCCCAATCCTGATCCCGAGGGGTTCTCGTCACTTGTGCGCCAAGGTTTTTCCTCACGTCGGAAACAGCTTCGATCCCTCTTGAAACTCCCGACAGGGGCCTGGGAAAGATGGGCTTCCGAAAAGGGGCATCCCGTCACTGCACGGGCCGAGGATCTTCCTGTCGATCACTGGGCAGATTTGGCTCTCCAAGTCTCCCCGCCGGGTCACGACCATCCAGAAGAGATGTGTGATGTGGTCGATTCGGATGACCGGATTCTTGAGTCCCGCCTCCGTAGCGAGGTGCATGTGAATAACTTCCTTCACAGGGCGGTTCACCTTTGGATCTTTAACTCTCAGGGAGAACTCTTCCTGCAAAAACGTTCCCCCTGGAAGATCAACCATCCTGACCAATGGTGCTCCAGCGCGGCCGGCCATGTGGATACAGGGGAGACTTATGAGGAAGCCGGCCATCGTGAGATGAGGGAGGAGATTGGGATCGACTGTCCCCTTGTGAAATTCTGGAAGGTCGGCGCCACACCGGAGACCGCTTATGAGTTTGTAGAATATTGGGTCGGTGTTTGTGATGGTCCTTTCCGCTTTGCCCCCGGCGAGGTTGAGACCGGGGCTTTCTTCCCGACTGAACAAATCCGTCGTTGGGTAGGGCGTACACCGGAGGAATTCACCCCCCTCTTCAAGATGGCTGCAGCTAAGTTTCTTGGAGAGACAGAGAGTCTCATAAAGCTCGTATCTGACTCATAATTGAGTCACTATGTCTCAATTCTTGTTTTGTAATAAGAAGTAAATATCTGCATCTCGTTTTAGGAAAGTGAGATATGCGAGATTGATTTTCGGGCATGGGCTTTGCTGTATCTGTCACTGATATGTCTAAAATTCTAGGAATCGATTTGGGAACAACCAACTCCTGCATGTCCGTCATGGAGGGGGGGGAACCGGTTGTTCTGGAAAACTCCGAAGGAGCACGGACCACCCCGTCCGTCGTGGCCTTCTCAAAAAGCGGCGAACGTCTTGTCGGCCAGGCTGCCAAGCGTCAAGCCATCACCAACCCGCAGAACACCATCTTCTCGGTGAAGCGTTTCATGGGCCGCAAGTACGACGAGTGTCGCGGCGAGCAGGATCGCGTCCCTTACAAGCTGGTCAAGGCCGCTAACGGCGATGCACATATCCAGGTCGAGATCGACGGCAAGCAAAAGGCCTTCTCGCCTCCAGAGATCTCCGCCATGATCCTCGCCAAGCTCAAGAGTGATGCCGAGGCCAAGCTCGGTGAGAAGATCACCCAGGCGGTCATCACCGTCCCGGCTTACTTCAACGACTCCCAGCGCAACGCCACGAAGGATGCCGGCAAGATCGCCGGTCTCGAGGTCCTGCGCATCATCAACGAGCCGACCTCCGCCTCGCTGGCCTACGGTCTCGAGAAGAAGGCCGACGAGAAGATCGCCGTGTACGATCTTGGTGGCGGTACATTCGACATCTCGGCCCTTGAGCTTGGAGACGGCGTCTTCGAGGTTCGCGGTACCAACGGCGACACCCATTTGGGTGGTGACGACTGGGATCACCGCATCATGGACTGGATCATCAATGAGTTCAAAGCCGAGTCCGGCATCGATCTCACCAAGCAGCCTGACGCTGTCCAGCGAATCAAGGAAGAGGCTGAGAAAGCCAAGATAGCGCTTTCCTCCACCCAAGAGTACGAGATCAACCTTCCCTTCGTCACCGCTGACGCTAGCGGCCCGAAGCATATTCAGAAGAAGCTCACCCGTGCGAAGCTCGAGCAACTCACGGACGATCTCTTCCAGCGCACCATCAAGCCCGTCGAGGATTGCTTGGCCGATGCCAAGTGGAAGAAGGGCGACGTGAACGAACTCGTCCTCGTCGGTGGCATGACCCGTATGCCCAAGGTCGTCGAGACCGCCCGCAACATGATCGGCAAGGAGCCCCACAAGGGGGTGAATCCTGACGAAGTGGTAGCGATCGGCGCGGCCATTCAGGGCGGCGTGCTGCGCGGCGACGTCAAGGATGTGCTCCTGCTCGACGTCACCCCGCTCACCCTTGCGATCGAGACCGCCGGAGGTATCGCCACCCCGATGATCCCCCGGAACACCACGATCCCGACCAAGAAGAGCAACGTCTTCTCCACTTACAGCGATAATCAGCCCGGCGTGGAGATCAAGGTCCTGCAGGGTGAGCGCCCGTTGGCCCGGGACAACAAGCAACTGGGAGTCTTCCATCTGGATGGCATCCCGCCAGCAGCCCGCGGCACACCGCAAATCGAGGTCACCTTCGACATTGATGCCAACGGTATCCTGAATGTCTCCGCCAAGGACCTCGGTTCGGGCAAAGAGCAGAAAATCTCCATCACCGGATCGAGCGGACTCAGCAAGGAAGAGGTGGAGCGCATGCAGCGCGAGGCTGAGGCCCACGCCGCGGATGATCTCAAGGCCAAGGAAGGCATCGAGATCCGTAACAATGCGGACACCCTTGCCTACCAGTGCGAGAAGCAACTCACCGAACTCGGTGACAAGCTCGACGGCGCCAAGAAGAAGGAGATCGAGGATGAGATCGCCAAGGTCCGAGAGGCCCTCAAGGGCAGCGACATCGAGGCGGTGAAGTCCTCCTACGAGACCCTTCAGGCCAAGTTCCAGGAGATCAGTGCCGAACTCTACAAGAACGCCGCCGCATCGGGGGCAGGATCCGGTCCTGAAGCAGCGGCTGGAGCTGGTGCAGCGGCCTCGGAGCCCAAGAAAGATGCCGATGTTGTCGACGCCGAGTTCGAGATGGTCGACGAGGACAAGGAGAAGAAGAAATAAATCACAACACTTTAACAACGAGCCCTCCCGCAGGTGCGGGACGGGGCGACTGTTAGAAACCAACAAACAAAGGAACCAAACACCATGGCAGTAAATATCCAACCTCTCGCCGATCGAGTGCTCGTGCAACCGATCGAGGAGAAGGAAGTCAAGAAGGGCGGCATCATCATTCCCGATACCGCCAAGGAAAAGCCGACGGAGGCCAAGGTCATCGCACTCGGCACCGGCAAGCTTGACGAAGAGGGCAAGAAGGTTGCCTTCACCGTCAAGAAGGGCGACAAGGTCCTCATCTCCAAGTACGGAGGCACCGAGGTCAAGATCGACGGCGAGTCCTACCTGATCATGCGCGAGGACGACATCCTCGGCATCATCGGCTAATCAACACAACGTAACCAACCAAACACACAGAAGAACATTATGGCAGCTAAACAACTCCAGTTCGACGAGGCCGCACGCCACGCACTCCTGCGCGGCGTCGAGAAACTCGCCAAGGCAGTCAAGGCAACGCTTGGACCCTCGGGTCGCAACGTCATCCTCGACAAGAAATTCGGCAGCCCAACGATCACCAAGGACGGCGTCAGCGTCGCCAAGGAGATCGAACTCGAGGATCCCTTCGAGAACATGGGCGCCCAGCTCGTCCGTGAGGTTGCTTCCAAGACCAGCGACATCGCCGGTGACGGAACAACGACCGCGACCGTTCTTGCCGAGGCCATCTATAAAGAGGGTCTGAAGAACGTCACCGCCGGTGCCAATCCCACCTCCCTGCAGCGTGGTATCAACAAGGCCGTGGACGCCATCGTCACCGAGCTCGCCCGCATCTCCAAGAAGGTGAAGGACAGCTCCGAGATCGCCCAGGTCGCCACTGTCTCCGCCAACTGGGACAAGACCATCGGCCAGATCATCGCTGACGCGATGGACAAGGTCGGCAAGGACGGCACGATCACGGTTGAAGAGGCCAAGACCATCGAGACCACTCTCGACGTCGTCGAGGGAATGCAGTTCGACAAGGGATACCTCTCCCCCTACTTCGTGACCAACGCAGAGGGAATGGAGGCATCACTCGACAGCGCCTACATCCTTATCCACGAGAAGAAGATCAGCTCCCTCAAGGACCTCCTTCCTCTCCTCGAGAAAGTCGCCAAGAGCGGCAAGCCACTGCTCATCATCGCTGAGGACGTGGAGGGCGAGGCCCTTGCCACCCTCGTGGTGAACAAACTCCGCGGCACCCTTCAGATCTGCGCCGTCAAGGCTCCCGGATTCGGAGACCGCCGCAAGGCCATGCTCGAGGACATCGCCGTCCTCACCGGCGGACGCTGCATCACCGAGGATCTCGGCATCAAGCTCGAGAACATCACCCTTGAGGACCTCGGCCGTGCGAAGCACATCACCGTCGACAAGGAGAACACCACCATCGTCGAGGGATCAGGCAAGAGCTCCGACATCCAGGGTCGCGTCGGTCAGATCCGTCGCCAGATCGAGGAGACCACCAGCGATTACGACCGCGAGAAGCTCCAGGAGCGTCTTGCCAAGCTCGCAGGCGGTGTTGCCGTGATCAACGTCGGTGCGGCCACCGAGACCGAGATGAAGGAGAAGAAGGCTCGCGTCGAAGACGCCCTCCACGCCACCCGTGCGGCGGTCGAGGAAGGTATCGTGCCCGGAGGAGGCGTCGCTCTCATCCGTGCGCAGAAGGCCCTCGATGCCCTCAAGCTCGAAGGTGACGAGGCCGTCGGTCTCGAAATCATCCGTCGTGCCGTCGAGGCTCCTCTCCGTCAGCTTGTCGCCAACGCTGGCAAGGAAGGCGCACTCGTCGTCCAGGAAGTCAAGAAAGGCAAGGGCAACGAAGGTTACAACGTCGCCACCGGCGAATATGTCGACCTCGTGAAGGCTGGCATCGTCGATCCGACGAAGGTCACCCGCAGCGCCCTGCAGAACGCCGCTTCCATCAGCGGACTCCTCCTCACGACCGAGGCCGTCATCTCCGACGTCCCCGAGAAGGAGAAGGCTCCAGCCATGCCGCCAGGAGGCGGAATGGGTGGGATGGGTGGAATGGACTACTAAGTCCAAGCCTAGCTTCAAAAGCTCAACAGAGAGCCGGGTTCGCAAGAACCCGGCTCTTCTTTTTTGTGGAGGCTTGGGATTTTGACGGCACTTTGCTCCCGCAAAGCAGTGCCGCCCCTCACGGGGCTGCCTTGCGGCAGTCTTCCGCGCCTCTTCCCAGAGGCTTGGTTGGCGCGGATAGCGTCGTTGGCCTGCGGTTGCCGTAGGACTACTACGACTTCCCTTGGCCGCCTTGCCATAGCATCAAAATCCCTGCGCCTTTTTAGAGATGGGCTTATCCTCCCAGCTGAAAATAGCTCCGAATTGCCGAGCACAGATCTGCGGGTTTGATGGTTCCACTCAAAGTGGGCTTTAGTGCTGCAAGGATGCCTGACCATTCAGGGGAATCTACCGGGAAGGACTCCAAAAATTGCTTCAGATCAGAGCTGATCGATGCAGTGAGACTAGGGGCCGATCCACCGGGGAGGATGCTGGCCAGCTTGAAGATATCATTCCGATGTTTCGTGATGTTTCTGGAGTCCACTTGCTCACCGTTGGCTTCGCTCCGAGTGAGATTAATCCATGCACGCGCCTTCAAGGGGATCAGGGCAAACGTCGAGGCAATGGGTATCCCCTCCCGGATCTCCATATGCTGTCGCACGAGGGAATAGTAATCCTCGTCGAGGAGAATTGCCGAGAAGCTGCGATACTCGGCATCTGTTGGAATCGGGATGATTTTCTGACCATCGGCGAGTTCGATGCCGTCGGGCTTCCGGGAAAAAAATTCGAGAATGAAGGGAAATCCTTCCCTTCGCGGTCCGGCAAACCGATGCAGTGAGGGAACTCCCTCGGTCCTTTCCCTGATCTCATATCCGCCCTCAGCGATGAAGGATCGCAACGTCCTTAAAAAGGCAGGATCCATCGTTTCAATGATCAGCACGACGTCGAGGTCCTTGGTCGCTCGGAAGCCCTGCCCGAAGGAGGTGAACCACTGATCGCAGGCAGCGCCTCCGATCAGCACGAAGGATTCTTCAAATCCAGCGAACCGCCTGCGGAAAAGTTCCATTCCCTTTACCATGGGAACTCCCGGATGAGGGTTTCGAGTTGTTGCTGGACACGCTCGTCAGCGGAGCCTCGCAGGCTCAGATACAGGGAGAGAGTGTCCACGGTCTCACCACGGGATAGAATCCGAGGGTCATAGCTCCAGGATTCGAGACAGGCATTGGCCTCATCTCTTTCGTGACACACATGAAAATCGCCCTGCTCGTGATGAGCTCGGAAGATTTTCCGACCGAGCGCATAAGTTTGCAGGGGATCATCGCTGATCATCGTCAGATGGCTCAGAGCCGACATTCCCGCTGAGAGGGCCTCTGGATCAGGATTTGCCCACTTGACCCAGTTCCTACGACAGGGAGAAGAAAGGAGCGGCTCCACTCGATCCCACAGCTCTCTCCGCTCATGGAGGAAGCTCAGAGTCACCGACCTTCCCTGCTTGAGGGCTTCACAGATGCCGACGGATTCCAACTCCCGTTTCACCATCGTCACCATGATGGGAGAGTAGCCGATGAGTTTCGCGATCTCCTGAAGAGGTTTTTTGGAGAGAGACTCCCGTTGCAGATGGAACAGCACCAGACACTGTGCCGCCGGGGTAAGTTTTTTCCTGTCGGTCCTCTTGAGCGTGAGTGGTTGGCGCTCCCTCAGATCCACCAAGAGAGGCGGGAGGAAAACCTGACTGCCCGGCACAATGAAGGGAATCTCCAACCGAACCATCCTGTTGCGTGCGTAGGATGGGATGCCCGCTAATACCAAGGCAACAGGGGCCTGAAGCGTTTCTGTGAGGACTCGTAGGTGATCCACATATTCCCCGGGGGAACAAGGATCAGCAGGGGCATTTTCAATGGCGAGATGGTACAGCGCCCCAAAGAGACTGGTTTTACGGATCAGATAGCGATGTCTCAAAAAGAGAGGCAGGGACTCATCCGAGGCCTCCCGAAGCGTCAGGTCATGCCCCGTCAGCTCAAGCCAATAGGCTCGGAGGGCATTTTCAAGAGGGATCATACGATACATATATCATGCACGCTACATATTGCAAGTGTATCGTGCGATGACACTGTATTAATCTATTCTCCTGAATAAATGACATCAAAGGATCAAGGATTGGGATCTGGATCTTCAGCAGGGGATTCGTGATCTATTTCCAGAGAGGAATCCGAGAACTCAATGGTCCTCAACGGGGATGAGAGATTTGGGAAGGATGATGCTGGATAGGTGGCCTGAGGGATGGGAGATACCGAGACATACTCACCACAGTTTGCTCCATCGTTTGCCGACAGGTTGGCGATATAATAGGTCTGTGGTTGACCTTGGGGAGCCTGAGGCATCGGGGTGACGGAATAATAGGCTCCGCAGTCCTCGCCACGCGTCGCCGAAAGATTCGCGACATAGTACGTCTGGGTCTGTGGTTTTGTAAACTGAGGCTGAATTACCAACTGCGCATTGGCAGAGTCAACTGCGCACACGAATACAAAAACAAATTCGATATTTTTCATTTTAAACTCGATATATCTAACAAATTATATCAAAGTTGTTTATACATTAAATAGAGTGATACTTCCGAATTGGGAGGATCATCTAATAATTTCCACCCACGATTTTCATACCACAATTGATTGGCTTTTACGTCTCCAGTTTTGTTCCACCCGATCATAAGCATACATAAGTAAGCCCCATGCTGACGTGCAATAGAATAAAACATTTCAAGCACTTGTGTACCATATCCATTATTTCGTTTTGTTACCTCAATTCGATCTAAAAATGCAACTGGCCAAGAGAAGTTGGCAATTTGATCTGTATAAAATACAATGCTTGAATCAATTAAATTAATGATTCTAAGAGCTGTTTACGATTTAAGAAGCAATATTGATGATAAGTTCAAAGAGTTAAATCTACAAATCAATGCCTTGGCCGAGACAAATGCCGAACTCGTA
>Ga0207955_1000397_pt1 | contig 12684 bp, 27 predicted proteins | sample CryBogCBE29Jun09_FD_184563 | JGI IMG/M metagenome (GOLD analysis project Ga0207955, IMG submission 184563) | Freshwater microbial communities from Crystal Bog, Wisconsin, USA - CBE29Jun09 (SPAdes) (version 2) | ecosystem: Environmental > Aquatic > Freshwater > Lake | place: Crystal Bog... | reverse complement strand
GGATATCCATTCGGGATTGCTATCCCGCGCAGTGCTATTTGATGCCGGGGATAACGATCCACGCCGCACTCAACCGCAGCAAATGCCGGTGCCGCAATCCATTATCGATTGGCTACAGGCTTGGGATGCCATGCCGCTGAACAACAATCCTCTGAATTATGCGGGCGGCAACCCAGTTATTGATCCAGTGGTGGTGATGATGACCCAGGATGCAATGGACCTGTCGGAAGCATTTGAAGACGAAATGCACATTGCCAAGGTCGCCGCCCGCGCGCGTGGAATGGATGCGCTTTATGTGCGCGCTGGTGAAAACGCTTTGAAATTTGCCCTCATACGGGCTTGCGCACCGCCAGCGGTATCGGGTGCCAAAGGCCCAGCCATAGACAAGTCCACGCTGCGTGTGGATGCCGGCATTATGGCGTGGGCAATTTCATTGTCCCGCTCCACAATCGAAAACATGGATAAAGCCAGCCGGGATCAAATCAGCGATAGCCTTTTTGAGACCAAAGTGAAGCTGTTCCGCGACATGGTGAAGCAAGCCGGACAAAGGGGCATTACGCTGCGCGAAATGGGCAGGCAGTCAGCCGGTCGCCTCCCAGATCGGGAGCGGCAAGATATCATCCGCCTGCTGCGGGAAACGTCAGATATTTATTTTGTGGAAAACGTGAACGCCGGCAAACGCGGGGTGAAGCGGGCTGCTTATGTGCATGGATCGTTTATCCAAGAACCGCCGCAGGAAGATTAAACCCGCCAGCCAGACCCGCAGCAAAGCCGTTCAATGAAAATTGAACGGCTTTTTTATGTTTTGCGGTTCAAGCAACCATTTTGCCGGCAATGTGGCATGCGGCACATTGAAATGCCAAATTGATGCAAATTGATTTGCCTGCAACCTATTGAAATAAAAAGACGATTTCGTTTCGATTGTTATTCGTCATATTTGCACAGGATTCTTTTATAGAGGGGGAAAAGAGAAGGTGCTAAATCATTAAATTTCACATGAAAGACAGGAAGGTGTGACGAATTGACGAATAAGAGAAGTAAGTACTACATATATATATTATCTCTTTGATTTCCTTCACTTTTTTAGAACCCGTTATTCGTCATCAATTTGGCAAGCAATCTGGCAAGAATGGATTTTTATGGCGGATTGGGAAAAGCGAAATTTGTCTAAAATTCATGTTGATAAAAAAGAAAAATAATGATAGATTCATTTTGCTAATTCAGAAAAAAGGAAAAAGTAAAATGATTAAAATCGAAAAAGGTGTCTTAATCGCTGCCACTAAACCAGGAAGAAAAATTTTATATCCATTTGCTCAAATGGAGGTGGGCGATAGTTTTGTTGTAACAGGAGATGCAAAAAAAATTCTTTCGGCAAAAGCCGGAGCATCAAAATGGAAATCTCAAAATCCTGGATGGGATTACGGCACCAGTAAGGTTGCACAAAATGAAGTCCGCATTTGGCGCACGGCATAAGGAACCCGAGATGAACAAAATCCACCTAAATGCAGAATCGCAAACCTACGGAAAACCATCATCACAAAATAAGTTTTCCCGCGAAGCCATAAGCCGGTTTGGGGATAGGGAAACCAATATGGCCGTGCCGGGCAACACAGCCTTGTCTGTGGCCTCGCACATCATGGCGGCATGTCGCGCCGGGGAATATAGCAGGCTGCCTTCTACGGCCACCACAGGACTGCTTACGATGGCGCAGGCTTTGGTCGATGTTGGCGAGCAGATTGAATCCATGCAGGCTGAAATTTTCCTGCACAGGAAACGCGTCCGCCGCAAATGGTGGCAAGTTTGGAAGTAGACCAAAAAAAGCCCCGCCAGTGTATTGGCGGGGCAAGTTTGGAAGATCACGGAGGAAACGCAGATAAAATACTTACTCGGTTTGCGGAATGCAATCTATTTTGGTATTAAGCTAAACATCATCCACTTAAGGAAAATCCATTGAAAACGCGAACAGCTACTCTCACCCGCATCGAAACTTCCTGCGCCAGTTATGCAGCCGGAAAATCCATGCAGGAAATTGCCGCAGATGCGGGAGTGTCGCCCGCAACAATCTGGCGGGACCTTAAAACCGCCAAAGCCTCCGGCGATATCCGAGCCTCCGGGCTGAAAGACAATTCCGGCAATCAGGTTTCAATCCTGATGGAAAAACTGACCGCAGCCGGCGAAACCGGCATGAACCTGGATGCGATCAAAAATCTATTCTGGCCGGAAGGAACGCTCCCAACCAACTGGCGATTGGTCATTAGCGTCGTGGTCAACAAATCGCGCAAGCGGCTGGGCGTGACCATAAAATGCAAGGCAGGCGTTTATTACCTCTCATAAAAATTTTCTATGGGGTTATAAGAAATCCCTATATATGCACTCATTAAAAAACCCCCGGCTTCATAAACCGGGGGTTGTGTATGATATTTTGCGATATTTAAGACGCAACAGGTTTTAAATCAGACAACGCGGCCTTTCCTTCCTCAGTGATATACCACCATGTCCGTTTGTCATATTCTTTTGTAACCAATCCCAATTCAAACAACTGACGCAATCCGCGCAAATGCGGACCTCCAACTTGTTGATGATGTTCGACATATTCCAATGCGGCTTGCTGGATCGGAGAAATGGAATTCATAACACCCAAATCCCGGCCAAAGATGGAAACTCCTTTCGGAGCAATTCTCTGGCTTCTTCTGCAATAATCCGATGCTCTTTTTGCGTCGATGGATCGGTGCGGACAGCAATGTAGTGAATCCACTGGCGCAAAGTGCCGTTGGCATACATGCGTGTCGTCATTAGCCCTTCAGGAAGCACGGCGCGAGCCTGTTCTTTGGCAATGCCGCGTTCTAGGGCCTCCTTGTAGGTATCCTTAATATGCTCAATGATGCGCCTTTGTGCCAAAAACCACCAAACCTCCAAATCCTCGTCCTGTTTGCCGGGTTCGATGCTGTTCTGCCGGTTCTTGTGGTCCTGCAATCGCGCCTCGCGCGTTTCGAAATCCAGCGATTTCGTGGAATCGGCATAACGCTGGCTGAACTCCTGAAATCGGAACCCGTGCCGCAAGATTTGCCGGCCAATGTCGCGCGTGGTTTCGATCTCCATCACGATGTTGACCATTTCGAAGATCGAAAAGTGCTTATTTTCATAGCAATACTTCAGCAGCTTTCCTCCGGTTTCGGTATTCATCTGGTTGTCGGGGTTGCTCACCCTGGCTGCGTAGACGATAAATTCCTCGGGTGTGTTGATGCCCTCAACGCGAGGCTGCGTGACGGCGACGATGCGAACTTTTTTCATGTGTTGTCCTTCAGTGCCTGTTTGCCGGTTCCAAGCAGATCGGGCGCTGCGGCGATCATGGCGGACCAGTCCGACTGCGCGTGTAACATGTTGACCTCGTTGTCCGGCAGGCCAGCGCTGGCTGTGTCAATAGACGCACCTGCCCAGGCTTCGGCCATCGCCTCATCCGCCTCGATCGGCACCACCTTCAGCCCCAGGGCTGGCAGGGCGGCGAGGAGAGCGTCGAGGGCAAGGTGGCAGATCACCATCGCGGCCTGAAGTTGTGATGGGATCAGTGCGATCTTGTCTGCCATCGCTTCGATCACTGTTTCGCGTGGTGTCATTTCGGTAACTCCGGGAGGGGTTGCCCATGTGTGGCTGTGCGCAGTTCGTCAATGCACCAACCGGCGTCATCGTGGTAGCGGCATACGGATTGCATGGCGGGCAAGCCTTCGCGTTCTGGCGCGTAAAGCAACCAAAGGCGGCGCTCGTCCCACGGTTTGTCTGCGTCCGTTGGTATCGTCTCAATCGGCTGCCAGGGCGAAACGATCGTGGCGGCGAGGCGGTCATCGACTGCACGGGTGTATACCTCCGTGATAGGCGCGACGAGGGGGATGCCGTGGTATGCCACGCTAACCTCGACTAACGCCCGCAGCGCATCCCGATGCACAGTTACTAGGTCGGTCATTTCGCACCCCGCGCGGCGTCAACGGCGGCTAGACCACGCGCGATGTGGCGGCGGCAGGCGCATTCATCCGGTTTTGATCGGCATAGTTCCCAAGTTTTGGAACTGCAAACACACAGATTGTCCCCGGCAACCTCATAAAACACCTCCACCGGATCAAGTTTCGGCGGGTTTTGCGCGGCGGTGAGGGCGCTTACGGCGGCTTCTAACTTAGAGAAAAGCGCGCCATCAAGCATGTATTGTTTAGCAGCCTCAATCACCGCATCCTTCAACGCCTGATGTGGGTCGGGGGTCGAGAGTGGCTGAAGCACTTGCATTAACACCGAGTCTTCACCGCCGAGCGGGCGACGCAACATCGCAAATTGTCCCACAATTCTATCGATTTTCACCGTCGCATAGTCACCAACTTTCCATTCGCTCATTGCTTCGGCTCCTTCATCTTGGCTTCCAGCCGGGCGATGGCGGCGAACATCGTTTCGCGGTCTGACGGGAAGAAAGTGCGGGCCAACGCCTTTAGTTCCACCAACGGATCATGTGGCACACGTTCGGTTATGACGGCATCGACAAACTCACCAGTTTCAATGCTGAATCTGTTACCAGGACACTTAGGGTCCAAGCGGCGGTCAATCATCCGCTCCACCAACGCAGCCTCAGCAGCAGTCATCGCGCGGGGTAGAGGTTCGATAAACGCTTGGTCAACAACCACCATACCGCTCATGGTGAGCACTTTGGGCCAACCGTGTTTTGTCACCTCCATCACACGCAGCCCGATGATGTCGCCTGCTTTCCATTTTGTCATTTTTCGCTCCCACGATAATCCACAGAAAAGCCTTTCGATGCGGCGTATTTTACAAAATTATCAACCTTGTGGCGCGGAAGTGCCCATTGGCATCCCCAAGGTGTGTTTGCCGCAAGGCGAGTAAACGCGCCTTTGGCATCCATGCGACGCAATAAATTTCCGGCTCCGTTTTTGGGTTCTGTGGCCTCAACCGTAGAAACTACAATCAACCCGCTCGCATAATAATCTAAAACAATATTCATTTTTCCTTTTCTCCGTTGTGGCGGGGCGCTCGCCCCGCCGGTTGTTGGGTTAAGCGCCAAAATTGCGTTCGGCGGCGCTCTCCGCCCAGTGCCTGTTTTCGGCATATTCGGCAGCTTGCCTGTTTTCAGCATATTCGGCAGCGGCCAACTCGGTTGCTTGAGACACCGCGTTCATCGTCTCCGTTAAGGTTTTTTCACGGCGAGAAAGAATTTTGTAGGTCATCTGGCTAATCCCTCGATTCGCCCAGGGCCATTCCCTCGGCGCACTTTTTATTTAACGGCTATTGCATCTTGTGTCAACAGAAAATAAACGCGCAACGCAATTATTTTTCTGGTTTTTCCGGCGGTGGATTATCCAAATGACAAAAATGGATTTGCTCCAACCAAACTGCAATCCGCTCTGGAATATAATCGTCGCCATTCGCCCAGCGCCGCACGGTGCGTTCATTTACGTCAACCATTTCTGCAAATGCCGATTTTGACCAGCAAATATTTTCCAAAATCAAACAAAACCGCTCGCAATCCATTAACCTGCTCCTTTTAATCCGGCCAACACGACCGCACACATCGCCACCAGCGCCGGCAAAGCAATCACCGGCTGGCGCACTACCGGACGCATTAAAATGGCCGCAGCGGCCATTCCCAACGCCCACCAAAGAATCGGAATCATTTGATAATTTCCAAAGTCACGTTGCATTCCGCGCAAAGCGTGACAAAAACCGAAAATTCAATCCTATCCAGCAAAACAATCAGCGCAACATCCAGCCGGTTTGCCCAGGCATTTTGCCGATCATCATCCTGCGGCGTGGTTTGGATCGAAAACGCCAAATCCCGCGCAATAACCAATAAATCCTCAGTTGCAAGGCGATAATATGCTCGAAAAACATCATTCACACTTGGCATTTTTTTTTCCGTCATTTCATAGTCAATACTACGCCAGTGGAAATCATCCCGCCTTTAAATGGTCGGTATAAATACCCCTGTGCCGGCGTTCCAGCAGGCACTACGCGCCATTTGGTTGAAATTGGGCGGTAGCCTGCCGCCCGCATTCTATCGACCTCCGTGGCTGTCAAATTTCGACCAATTGACGGAACAGGCAAAATCAAAACCGCGTAATTTGTTTTCATTCGCCTAACCCCGCATCGCGCGCCATCATTGACGCTTTGAAAATCATTATCGCATCATCTTGGGCTTTTCGCGCTGCTTCAACCGCTTTCAAAGCCCGCGCCAGTTTTTTTCCGGCATCATCCGAACGCCGGCCAGCTTCATTGCGAACCGCGCGCCAATCAATATCTGCCAAACTGGCAACCTGTTCGGCAGTGTAGGAAGCAAGGTCTTTGGGGTTCAACATCGGATCATTCCCGTTTTGGCTGGGACCAATTCCCTGCCGCAATCCTGACTATAAGCACATAAACGATCTTGTCAACTATCTTCTGCTAATCGAATCGCATTCAATAAATTATTTTTTGCGATTTCAACCCGCTCACGAATGCGCGGATCAAGGATTTTGCTTTGCAGATTTTCCGCTTTTTCTGTCAACCGATATAATTCAGCCAATTGCATCCGTGGGATTTTCATTTTTTGCTTGTCCCCATAGTTCCAACGTCGCCGGTCAATTCGCGCAATGCCTTGCGAGCAGTTCGGATCAAAATAATAGTGTCGCAGGTTGGATCAAATGGACCATAACCAATCATGCCTCGTTGAAATGCATCATAGCAACTCTTGACCGACCGACCCAATTCAATTGCCGCATCAAAAAGCGCAGTATGTTTGCCCTGGCGTAAAATTGCCTGGAAAGTCTCAATATCCCATTTCGTCCATTTTTTGCGAACGTCACCATATCCAAGCAAAATCGCATATTCTCTCGGAATAATTGAAATATCTTTTTTATTTGGCGCAGGCAGCATTGGTAATTGTTGAAGTGGTTTTTCTGGGGAACCATTGATAAATTCCAGCAATTCTTTGGCTTGAGCAATTGCTTGGGGAATATCATTGGTGCTTTTCAACGCCAAAATCAAAGCATCTTCGCGCGTCATTTTATTTGTTTCCTTTCGCGTTAAATTAAATCAGCCCATAAAGGGCTGATTCTTCCGTAGCTTCCTGGCGAATCACAGAAGCCAAACCAGTACGAGGTTCCGGCACCTCGGCATCCCAAACAAACCATTCAACCGCATCAAACCGAGTATAAACCGGCGCAATGGCGTATCGGCTATAATCTCCGAACAACCGCTTGGGTTGAGCAAGCTGGCCGGCACGAGCAGGAACGTTAATAATGGCGGACATAGGCGAGCCTCCCGAAAAGAGCGGGGCGAATTCCCCGCTCGGTATGTGTGCAGTTTAACGGCATTTCATCTTGCGTCAAACATTTATTTTTGATTTATGCGTCAAATTCCGCAATAACTTCGCCTTGGGGATTTTCCAGGGTGATGCTCAAAATCTCTTTGCCGTTGATCAGTTGGAAATAAGCAGCCTCCGCTTCCGATTTGCTGGAATAATTGGTTTGGAACATTTTCATTTGAAGGTTTTTAAGGCAATAAATAATCGCATATTGCGGACCAGTTTCAACGCCGGAAATTTTGACATTCAACATGAAACCCACTCCTTATCTTCGGCAGGGCCATTCCCCGCCGGCAAAAATAGAATCGCACATACCTCAGAAAGATGCAATAGGCATTAAACTTCAAAAACCAACAGGCGTTCCGGCGCTAGGCCAGCCGGGTCGGCGCGCAACGCCAGCGCGTTGGCTCCACGCGCGAGGACTTCCGCCAAGCGCGTAAACTTTGGCCCGATTGCAGCCGCCTGACGATCCCGTGGGAATGCCGCTGGGGATGGAACAGGGCGGGCACGACCTACCGGACGGGGCTGATCAGCTGTGGGGATCAGCCTCAGAAGAGGTTTCGTCGGATCGCTCGGCATTTATGATCTCTGGCGTAACGCGCGAGGTCCACAAGTCGAGTTCCACGCGCAGTGCGTCATCAATCGACACCTCCCCCAAGCCTAATATCTGGCGCCGCCTAACGTTCTGACAGAAATCGAGCGCTTCAGCGTAGCTAACAACCCCTAGACGGCCGGCGAGCCGACTAAGGGCCATCTTCGGCGCGTCGGGCCAACCCGACACGATCCGGTCCAAAAAGACCGCGATTTCATTTTTCTTCGGCGCCGGCATGGAAAGCCGCATCTGAAAACGTCGCCAGACCGCGCGATCGAGCAACTCGCCATGATTGGTTGCGGCGACCACGATGACATAGCTAGGCAATTGATCGAGTTGCATCAACAGAAACGAAACCACGCGCTTGATTTCGCCGGTCTCGTGGGTGTCGCCGCGCTCTTTGCCGATGGCGTCGAACTCGTCGAAGAACAGCACGCTCGGCGTCGTTCGCACATAGTCGAACAGCTTACGCAAACGCGCATTTGTCTCGCCCAGATAGCTACCGATCAGAGCGTCATATCGAACCACATAAAAAGGAAGCCCCAGTCCTTCCGCGATCGCCTCCGCGAAGGACGTCTTGCCGTTGCCGGGGGGGCCTGAAAGGAGCACGCGGTGACGCGGCTCATAGCCACTTGCTCGAAGAACGTCGGCCCTACGGTGTTCCTCTACAAGTTGGCGGCCGCTTTCTTGCGCGGGGAGAGGCAACAATAGATCGTCCAATTGCAGGCGGGGCGTAATCTCCAGAATCGCCTCGCGCCCATTTGCGGTAGCCAGATGCGGAGATGTCGCAGTGAGGGCCGGTGGGGTAATTGGGACGGCTGACAAAGCACGCTGCATGCGATCGGCTACGATGAAATGCTTCTTGGCCCGTTCATCCGCAACCATCGCTTCGGCCGTGGAGCGCAGCATCTCCCGATCGCCGGTGGCGCCGGCGCGGATGAGAGATACTAGGAGGTCACTACGCGCCATAGCAGTTGCACTCGCTCCCCGACGCCGCCCAGTGTGGCTGGCTCACCTCAAAAAATGGCGCCATGCTTGCCAACGCCAGTCGGCTCCGCTTGTCGCGAATAGCGATGGGCAGAAGCGATTCACGCGGACACTGCCAGCCTAGCAGTCCTTTGGGCTTTGCGGAATCCCCCATTGACAATTTCACGTGCCCGGCATGCCGCCCGTGGCGCCGCTTCGATTCGGCGCGACCTGGCTTACAAGTGCGCCAACTTCGCTCGGCTTGAAACCTTCGCGGGCAAGGCGATCCACGAAAGCACGAACGATTCCCTCGATCTCTTCCGCCTCTGACTTCGGGAGGTTTTCGGTCGACATTCCGGCAAGTGCCTCAGCAATTTTCCCGCTAACCCGCTCCGCCGCCTCGCGGGAAGGATCGATCTGCACATGCGCGTAGATTGCGGTTGAGCGCGGATTCGCGTGTCCCAAGATCGCGCCAGTGAGCGCCAGCGCTTCGCCGGCGGACGTTGCGGTCGATCCGATCGTGTGACGCAGAGTGTGAGGCGTAACGCCCGGCAACTTTGCCTTCGCAATGGCCTTACTCCAAGCGTTCTTGATGCCCTGGAAGTGGCCATCTCCGCGCTCTGCCGGAAAGACGAAATCCGACCCTGTAGTTTTGCCGATGCCTTTCAGCAATTTGATGGCGGCACCGCCGAGAGGACGAACCGATTTCCCAGTCTTGCTATCGTCGAGAACCAAAATCCCCTCATCAAGATCCACCTCCGACCATCGCAATCCGGCGATCTCCGATCGGCGGCAGCCCGTGAGCGCCCAAAGGCGGGCGATATTGATTGCTTTGACGTTTGCGCCCTCCGATTCAAGCTCGGTCAAGGCAGCGCCAAGACGTGCGACTTCTTCCAAGGTGAGGTAGCGCTCGCGTCGATTGTCAGTTTTTCGGATCGCCGCGGTTTCGCAAGGATTGCTCTGTACGATCTCATCCGACATTTCCCATATGCCCGGCCCATCCGGACATCTTGGGTGAACGATAACCCCGGTCCCTGGCGGCTTGCAATTCCGGCGGCCCGGTGAGCGCGCTGTTCGCGACGTAACCAGCGATTTATTCGCTGTTTCGGCGCGAATCCCGCGCTTCCGGCCGACATTGGGGCGCACCTCTGCTGTTGACGGCGCGGTCGACCGGTCATGCATCGCGCCTCAACATCGCGCTGGCGGCGACGGACGCAATGCCGCGATTGCGTCGAGTATCTCCTGAAACAACCCGCGCGAGACCATCACTTCGGCCATCTGGAACGTGATCGATCGCCCGTGCCTGACGATCTTGGCGCCGATCTTGACCAGTCGGTCCCGCAAGGTGGTCATCGACCAATGGCTGACTGCCTCGGGCAAGGTCAGGGTGCGTAGGAAATTGGCGAGGTTGTAGGCCAGAGCGTGAAGTTGCAGCCGCACCGCGTTCGAGGCGAAGCGGCGGCAGGACAGGCGGGTCCAGGTGACCGCGTTCTTGCCTTCTTTGATGTGCTGCTCCGCCGTGCCGCGCTGGTTATAGAACAGCGTCACTCGCTCCGGCGGCCGGGTCATGTTGGTCACAATGAAGCCGACGCGCGGATACAATTCGCCGGGGTGCCACTCGACCTTCGCCACCACCCGGCGGGCCTTGGTCCATGACGCCGCCTGGTAGCTGAAGCTGGCGTAATAACGGCGGACATCATACGGCGGCCGTCCCACCGGACGCTTGCGCAACCACCCGATGCGCTCTTGCAGGACCGCGTTGGCCGGCAGCCTGATCGTGTATTTGTAGCCCTCGGCTTCGAGGAACTCATAGATGCCGGGGTTGGCATAGCCAGCATCGCCGCGGAAATACCTGCGCTTCATCTTGCCCCGGTAACGCGTCACCACCGGTTCCAGCACGTCGCGCCAGTCGGCGGCGCTGTGGGCGTTGCCGGAGCGAAGACTACACCGTTCCAGATCGCCGAACTGGTTGAACACGAACAGCGGGTGGTAACAGGTGCAACCAAAGTGCCCATTGTAGGCACTGCCTTCCTGAGCGCCATGCGTCTCACTGACGCTGCTGTCCATGTCGAGCACGATGGTCGTTTGCGGGCGGCGCGCATGCACCTGGTCGATCCAGGCGCCGGACAGATCGGCCAATGACGCGAGGTTGGCCTCGCTGGTGAGCCACGCGGTCTCGAAACGGCCCATCTGGCTGGTCGAGGCGGCCTGACGATCCAGGCCGGTGCGATCCACCACGGCGCGCATCGCAGGATCATGGGCGAGACGTTCGGCGTCGTTCACGTCCTCATACCCGGCGAGGCGGCCGAACACTGATTGGCGGAACAGGCCGGTCAGCAGGTGGCGGGTGTTCCTGCCGCGGCGGCATTCCGACAGCGCCGCCCCCGCGATGTCGGTCAGCCCAAGCGCGTCGTCCAACTCACGGTATGCGAGCAATCCGGCGTCGGAGGTGATGCGGGTCCCGTGAAATTCCAGCTTCAGGCGGCGGTCGAAATCAACCCGCAGGGACCCGTCATCCGCCTCACCCGTTGGGTGTTCCATCCTCGCGCTTCCGATTCAATCGTAACTATCTGATATTTATGACTGATTCGGCGTAGGAGTACAAGGAAAAACGATTTCATCCGGGAAATCCGGGATTAAACTTATTTTGATGTTTTTTTATCGAATTGCCGCATCATATGACGCAACCCATCGCAATGCGCTTTCCAGCGTTTTTTCGCATCGTCGCGCGACGGGTTCACCATTTTTCATCCTGGTGGCTTCCCATTCGTGCTGACATTTCGCGCGATATTCTGCACCACCGTCCAATCGTTTGACGGTGCCAATTTGAGGCATTCGGATATTTTTACTAAAAATCCAAAGCACTGTTTCAGTTACAGATTCATGCCTGCACCGATCCACCCTAATGCCATCATTGGGAGAAAAAAAGCATCGAGCCAATTCCAATTCGGCTTCTTGGTCATTTTGCTTCATCATGATTTTAAATCCAAAATTTGACGATGCAATAATTCAACGCGAAGCATAGCAATGATGCGCGCTCGCATGGTAGATGTTTGAATGGTGATTGTTTTTGTTATGCGCCAATCAACCAAACGTTTATTCAGCCATTCTGTGTCTTGGTGCGAGATTGCGGCTCGAAAGTCCGAAGTGGATTTTGAAGCCATTATTTTAACTCCGTGTTTTGATTTCGTAATGCGGAAAACGTCCTGCGACACTGGCTTGTGTGCCAAAACCCGAAAATGCCTCGGCCAGCCATGCCCGGAATGCCCGGCGTTCGCCGCGATCGACGCGATACGTCCAGCGTTTGCCGTCGTGCTCAACGCAAGCCCGGCCTGCGTCCGGGTCGCCGGCGATGTGCCAGTGGGGTTGACCGTCGCGGGCGGCTGAGATTTCGCAACGTAGTGCATAGTCGGTCATATGTGGTTGCTCCTTTAGTTATTGGTCGCGGCAACATGCAATCACTCAAAAACCGATTGAACATCCAGAACAGGCGCGACAGGCGCCTGATCCCATGCAGCGCCATGCCAAGCACGGCCTGCCATCGAAACGCGTTGCCGCGCCCGACGGACGTGCTCGTCCGTCGTGATCGACGACAACTGACGCGGGGACAACGGGGTTTCGAACCGGCGTTCTTCAACCGGCGTATCCAGCCACGCCTCGACCTGAAATCGCAGCGACCGGCGAAATTCCGACCGGAACGCCTTGACCCGCAGCAAGTCGATCAACGCGATCCGTTCGCCGCGATCCGGCATGCGCATGAGCGCCCGCTGCCACGTTTCCGGCCAATCGACGT
>Ga0207955_1000396_pt1 | contig 12686 bp, 8 predicted proteins | sample CryBogCBE29Jun09_FD_184563 | JGI IMG/M metagenome (GOLD analysis project Ga0207955, IMG submission 184563) | Freshwater microbial communities from Crystal Bog, Wisconsin, USA - CBE29Jun09 (SPAdes) (version 2) | ecosystem: Environmental > Aquatic > Freshwater > Lake | place: Crystal Bog... | reverse complement strand
TAAAACCCATTGCGCCTGCCTGATCGTGATGCGTGATCAATATGATCGTACGCCGGAAATTCGAGTCCTGCAACGATGGAAGGGCCGCTAGTAGCAGACCTGCATGTCGTGTTTCGGGCGGATGGGATTCCTGAAGTCGCACAGCTTATATTGGTCCATTCGGGGAAACAGGGCAATCCAATCACGGAGGCTCGAGTTGCGGAGCAGTACGAAGATTGAAAAGTTGAGGAAAGTTGCAGGTGAGGGAAGCGATGATTGGCACTTGAATAAAAATCAAGAAATCTCTTGCCCTAGCTATCGGGTTCAGCTTTTATTCACACCCGTTTTTTCGTCATAACCGGCGCAGAAATACCCGTTCAGACCCTTCCCATCTTTTTTCAAAGTACCATGGCCAAAGAAATCACAGGACAGATCAAGCTTCAGATCCCAGCAGGTCAGGCAAATCCGGCACCTCCAGTCGGCCCGGCTCTCGGTCAACAGGGTGTCAACATCATGGCCTTCTGCAAGGAGTTCAATGCCGCTACCCAGAAGCAGGCCGGTGATATCCTCCCTGTCGTCATCACGGTATACAAGGACAAGAGCTTCACCTTTATCACCAAGTCCCCTCCAGCTGGTGTCCTTCTTAAAAAGGCTGCAGGCATCGCTTCCGGTTCCAAAGAGCCAAACAAGGTGAAAGTCGCCAAACTTTCCAAAAAGCAGGTCATGGATCTCGTCAAAATCAAGATGAAAGACATGAACGCCCGCAGTGAAGAGGCTGCCTTCCGTACCCTTTGCGGCACAGCCCGCCAGATGGGTATCGAAATTGAGGCGTAAGAACGCTGAACCAGATTCCCAAGATACTTTATCAACAACCAACCGCAGGAGGCTCCCAAATCTTGGGGGCCGATTGAACTGCAATAAAAAATGCAAAACAAACGCAGCAAACGCTACCGCGCGGCCAATGAGCTCATTGAGCAAGGCCGCAAATATCCCTTGAACGACGCTCTTGCAGTCCTCAAGAAGATGCCTCCCACGAAATTTGATCAGACGGTCACTGTCTCGATCCGTCTCGGAGTTGATCCAAAGCAGAGCGACCAGATGGTGCGTGGCACTTGTCCATTGCCCCATGGAAGCGGAAAAAATGTTCGGGTTCTTGTCTTCGCAACCGGAGCAGCAGCAACCGCAGCTCAGGAGGCTGGCGCTGAGTTCGTAGGGTTCGAAGACCTTCTCAAGAAAGTTCAGGGTGGCTTTGCTGATTTTGATGTGGCTATCGCAACCCCGGCAGCCATGGTTGAAGTCCGCAAACTCGGAAAGGTGCTCGGACCCCGTGGTCTCATGCCAAACCCGAAGACGGGCACGGTGAGTGACGACACTGCCAAGGCAGTGTTAGAGGTCAAGGCCGGACGTGTTGAGTTCAAACTCGACAAGAACGCAAACATTGCCGTGCCAGTTGGAAAGATTTCCTTCACCCAGGAGCAGCTTCTTGACAATACCAAGTCAGTCATCGAGGCCGTCGTAAAATCTCGCCCGGCGACCGCCAAGGGATCCTTTGTCGAATCCCTCACGCTTGCGGCAACCATGTTGCCCGGCATCCTGCTTGATGCTGCTCCCTTCCTAAAGGGTTGAATTAAGCGCTAAAAAACGAGCTAGGAACCGAAAAATCATCTACCGGAACAAGGACTAATACAATGCGCCCCGAGAAACCAACGATCGTAGAGGACGTCAAACTGCGCCTCACCAATTCACCTTTCCTCATCATCGTCGAGTACGGCGGTATGAATGTTCAGCACTTTGCTGAGCTCCGCACCAGACTTGGAGGAGTCGGAGCCTCAATGACCGTCGTCAAGAACACATTCCTTCGCCGCTCGGTGAAAGATGCTGGCCTTCCCGACCTTGACCGTCATCTTACCGGCCAAACGGCTTTTGTTGTCGGTGATAAAGATATCTGCGCAGCGGCCAAGATCCTTAAAACATTCTCGGCTGAATTCACAAAGCCCACCATCCGTGCCGGTATCCTGGACAATCAGATACTCGAGACCTCGCAGGTGATGGCGTTGGCGGACCTTCCTGCCAAGGAAATCCTTCAGTCCCAGTTGCTCGCTCTTCTTCTCACTCCGGCCACGCAACTCGTCCGCACTCTAAACGAGCCTGCCGCTAGTCTGGCGCGCGTTCTCAAGGCGTTGGGAGAGAAGATGCCCTCGGCTCCGACTAAGCCCGCCGCACCAGAGCCAGCCCAGCAGGAAGAAGTTGCTCCCAATGGCGCAGAATCCGTTGCACCGGCACCAGAGGTGGTTGCCGAGACGGTCGAGGCTCCCGAAGCCCCCTCTGCCGAATAGTTTAACCCTTTTAACAAAGACTCTTAACCAAAAAATTTCTCCCGGCGTACGAAGCCACGACGGGTGAAGGAAACACAACACGATGAACTGTCGGGCCGGCGGCTGCCGGACTCAAATGTCCTGAGGCTTCGGGACGCGACAGCATCAAATCCAAACCAACACCATGTCCGATAACCAAGCCATTGTAGATCAACTCAGCAACCTGACGGTCCTTCAGATTGCAGACCTCGTTAAGTCCCTTGAAGAGAAGTGGGGCGTGAGCGCCGCCGCTCCTGTTGCCGTAGCCGCTGCCGGAGGCGGTGGTGGAGCAGCAGCTCCTGCCGCTGAAGAGAAAACCTCATTCGACGTCATCCTCAAGGAGGCCGGATCCAATAAGATCGGCGTCATCAAAGAGGTTCGTGCAGCAGTTCCGGGTCTCGGTCTTGCCGAGGCCAAGGCACTCGTCGAGAGCGCACCCAAGGCTATTAAGGAAGGTGCCTCCAAGGAAGAGGCTGAAGAGATCAAGAAGAAGATCGAGGCCGCTGGCGCCAAGGTCGAGATCAAGTAGCCCTAGGCTACCTGATTACGCAATTCCTGCCGGTCATTGTGCTCAAGGGGACTTCCCCATTGACACAATGACCGGCAAAGCGTAAAAGAAAAAGTTCCACCTGCCTCAAGTTCTGCACCTCAGTCTCAAGACTCCTAGTCAATCATCTTATCGTGCCGCCCGCTCCGGTCCCTCAAGGGAACCAAGAGCAGGCGGACATTTTGGTTTATTGGTTCCCTCCTCCCTCTCTCCCAGCACACAACCCCGTCTCACCATTCTTGGCAGAAGCCTGAAATGGTAGCGAAAGCCACACCGGCGATCACTAGCGACAACAACGCGACAACAACGACCCAGTACCATGTCTGACCGTATCTCCTTTGGCAAATTGTACGAAGCTATCCAACCACCGAACCTCATTGAGCTGCAGATCAAGTCCTATGAGGAGTTTTTCCAGACGGGTGTCGATCCCTCAAAAAGGAAAAACGTTGGTCTTCAGGCCGTCTTCCGTGAGTTTTTCCCTATCTATGGCTTCGAGGAGAAGTCGCATCTGGACTTTGTCAGTTACACCTTGGAGGAGCCCAAGATCGGGCCCGTAGAGTGTCAGATCGAGGGTGAAACCTACAGTGCCCCCCTTTATGTGACCTTCCGATATAAAGACGAGAAGTCCACCAAGGAGGAGAAGGTCTACATGGGCGAAATTCCTCTCATGACCAAGCAGGGCACCTTCATGGTCAATGGTGCCGAGCGGGTGGTTGTCAGCCAGTTGCACCGTTCTCCAGGCATCTGTTTTGAGAGCGACGTGCATCTCAACGGGAAGCTGCTTTACGGCTTCCGCATCATTCCTGATCGCGGTTCTTGGACGGAAGTGCAGTTTGACACGAACGACTTGCTTTATGTCTACCTTGACCGACGCAAGCGTCGTCGCAAGTTCCTTGCCACAACGTTCCTCCGCGCCCTTGGTTTCCCGACCGATGAGGAGATTGCCGCCCTGTTCTACAAGATTGAATCGTTAAAACTCACTGACAAACTCAACGACGAGGTGCTGAGCACCAAGGTCCTTCTACAGGATGTCAGGGAGGGGGATGCCATCATTGCAAGGGCCTACGAACCACTGACACCCGCCATCGTGCGTGACCTTCTTCGATTGGGTCATTCCACAGTCAAGGTAATCGACACCAAGGAGGACGACACAATCGTCAAGTCACTCAAGCGTGACACGACAAAGAACGAGGAGGAGGCCCTCAAGGATATCTACCGCAAGCTTCGTCCCGGCGATCCTCCGACAGTACAAAATGCACGCGGCATGCTCAAGCGCCTCTTCTTCGATTCCAAGCGCTACGATCTTGGGCGTGTTGGACGTCATAAAATCCAGCAGAAACTCGGTCTGGATCCTAAAATCGACGACCGAATCCTTCGCAAGGAGGACATCGTTGAGTCAATGCGTTACCTTCTAAAGCTCAGGCGTGGTGACGGCATGACCGATGACATCGATCATTTGGGCAGCCGTCGTGTGCGCACGGTGGGGGAGCTTCTTGCCAACCAATGCCGTGTTGGTCTTTCCCGCACCGAGCGTCTCGTCCGCGAACGCATGGCCCTCTACGATCCCGCAGTCGATCACATCACACCGCAGAAGCTCATCAATCCCAAATCGCTTAGCGCCGTGGTCCGTGATTTCTTCGGCCGTTCACAGCTGAGCCAGTTCATGGATCAGACCAATCCGCTTTCCGAATTGACGCACAAACGCCGTCTCTCGGCCCTTGGGCCTGGAGGTCTCTCCCGGGAGCGAGCAGGATTCGAAGTTCGTGACGTTCATCCCTCGCACTACGGGCGCATCTGTCCGATTGAGACCCCAGAAGGTCCGAACATCGGACTAATCAGCTCTTTGAGCACCTATGCGCGAGTCAATGACTTTGGTTTCATTGAGACGCCGTACCGCAAGGTCATCAATGGCAAGGTTACTGATGAGATCGAGTATCTCACCGGAGACCGCGATGAGAATTTCTACATTGCTCAGGCAAATTCAACCGTGGACAGCAAGGGCAAGTTCCTTGGTGAGACTGTTTCTTCGCGTTATCGCGGGGATTTCCTCGAGATTGAACCGGACAAGGTTCAGTACATGGATGTCTCTCCGAAGCAGTTGGTATCTGTTGCTGCCGGCCTTATCCCATTCCTTGAGCATGATGACGCAAACCGTGCCCTCATGGGTTCGAACATGCAACGGCAAGGCGTGCCTCTCCTCATCTCTGAGGCTCCGATTATCGGAACCGGACTTGAGGGCCGTGTTGCACGTGATTCACGAGCCGTCATTGTCTCCGAGGTCACCGGTAAGGTTGCATCCGTAGACTCACAGCGGATCATCATCACGAAAAACGGGGAGCTACCGGAGGGACGCAAGAAGCTCAAGCATGACCCAGAGAACGGCCTTCATGTTTATGAACTCCGCAAGTTCATGCGCTCGAACAGCAGCACCTGTATCAATCAGCACCCTCTTGTTAAAAAAGGGCAGTCGGTGAAAGTAGGTGACGTTCTTGCAGACGGACCAAACACTGAGAATGGTGAACTCGCTCTAGGTCGCAACGTGCTTGTCGCGTTCATGCCTTGGAATGGTTACAACTTCGAGGATGCCATCATGATCTCGGAAAGGGTTGTAAAGGAGGACATCTACACGTCCATCCACATCGATGAGTTTGAAATCGGTGCACGAGACACAAAACTCGGACCCGAAGAAATCACCCGCGATATCCCGAACGTCAGTGAGGAAGCCCTTCTCAACCTTGGGCCCGATGGCGTGATCCGCATCGGTGCGGAGGTAAAGCCAGGGGATATTCTTGTCGGAAAGATCACCCCGAAGAGCGAGACGGAGCTAGCGCCTGAAGAGCGTCTTCTGCGTGCCATTTTCGGCGAGAAGGCAGCCGACGTAAAGGACACTTCCCTCACCGTACCATCAGGCACCTACGGTATTGTTATGGACGTGCGCGTCTCCTCCAAGGAGAAGGCCGCCAAGATCAAGATGACCCCTTCGGAGTCGAAGCGTCAGCAGAAGATGATCCAAGAGGACAACAAGAAGCGGAAGGATGAGCTCTTCGAGCAACTTACGGAAGCCCTCGCTAATGTCCTTCTTGGCGAGAAGATCCCTCTCGACGTTGTCAACGGCGAGTCCGGAGAGATCATCATCCCGGCCAATCGTAAGATCACCAAGATGCTCCTACGCAAGCTCGCCGGCGTCTACAATCATGTTGAGATCGACCCAAGCCCGATCCGCAACAAAATCCAGGAGATCATCGGCCAGTTCGAGCACCGTTTTGCCGACCTCGAGAACGAGAAGGAGGAGAATCTCGGCCGTGTCGAGAGCGGCGACGATGTCGATCCCGGAATCATCAAGCAGGTCAAGGTCTTCATTGCCAGCAAGAGGAAACTCAGCGTTGGTGACAAAATGGCGGGTCGTCACGGTAACAAAGGTGTCGTGGCCAAGATTGTTCCCGAGGAGGACATGCCTTTCCTCCCGGATGGAACTCCCGTTGACATCGTTCTCAACCCGCTGGGAGTGCCAAGCCGCATGAACGTCGGGCAGGTTCTCGAGACACACCTTGGCATCGCCGCAAAGGCGCTCGGATTCAAAGTGGCAACACCCGTGTTCGACGGCATACCCGAGAGTCGCATCCGCGAATATCTCGTTGAAGCTGGTCAGAAAGAGGGCTTCTCGTGGATTCAGGAAAATGGAAAATCCACCCTCTATGACGGACGCACCGGTGATGTCTTCGACCAGCAGGTTGTTGTCGGCATCATTTACATGCTCAAACTAGGTCACCTTGTCGCTGACAAGATCCACGCTCGTGCTGTTGGACCATACTCCCTCGTCACCCAGCAACCGCTGGGAGGTAAGGCTCAGTATGGTGGCCAGCGTTTCGGTGAGATGGAGGTCTGGGCACTTGAGGCCTATGGTGCGGCTTACACCCTTCAGGAGTTGCTCACCGTCAAATCGGATGACGTCCAGGGTCGTACACGCATTTACGAGAGTATTGTCAAGGGTGACAACTCGTTGGAGGCCGGCATTCCCGAGTCCTTCAACGTACTCATCAAGGAGATGCAGGGTCTCGGACTCGATGTTCATGTGGGCCGCAAGGATGCAGCCCAATCCTTCATTGATGAAGCCGCCTCAGTCTGAGCGACCTTCTCAAGCACATCCACTTACAGCAACAAGCCGCAAAAACAGCGCAGCAACAAGCAGCATAATAACGAGCCATGACCGACACAGCACTTGCAGTAGAAGCCAGCATCCTTACAACCCCTATCAAGTCAAACTTTGACGAGGTGGGAATCACGGTTGCCAACCCCGAGACGATGAGGAGTTGGAGCAAAGGTGAAGTAAAGAATCCGGAGACCATTAACTACAGGACATTCAAGCCCGAGAAGGGTGGACTGTTCTGCGAACGAATCTTCGGACCCACGCGTGACTGGGAGTGTTCCTGCGGTAAGTACAAGAGAATCAAGCACAAGAACGTGGTCTGCGACCGTTGCGGCGTTGAGGTCTGCCTGAGTCGCGTGCGCCGCGAGCGCATGGGTCACATTGACCTTGCTGTGCCCGTGTCCCACATCTGGTTCTACAAGTGCATGCCTTCGCGCATCGGTCTCATGCTGGATCTCACCGGTCGCCAACTTGAGCGCGTGATCTACTATGAGGATTATATCGTCATTGATCCGGGTAAGACTCCTTTTGAAAAAGGACAACTCCTGACGGAAGTAGAGTTCCGTGAGGCCGAGGATCAGTATGGCGAAGACTTCATTGCGGGAATGGGCGCGGAGGCCATACAGAAGTTGATGGAGGGACTTGATTTGCTCGAGGAGCAGCAGTCCATCGAGAAACAGATGACCCAGACCAAGAGCAAGCAGATACGTAAGAAGCTTGCGAAGCGGCTTAAGCTTGTCCAAGGGTTCATGTCCTCCAAGACACGTCCCGAGTGGATGATCCTTAATGTTCTTCCCGTCATCCCTCCCGATCTCCGACCGCTGGTACCTCTCGAGGGAGGTCGTTTCGCAACATCCGATCTCAACGATCTCTACCGTCGCGTCATCAACCGGAACAACCGTCTCCGCACCCTTCTCCAGTTAAAGACCCCAGAGGTCATCATTCGTAACGAGAAGCGCATGCTTCAGGAGGCCGTTGATGCCCTTTATGACAATGGTCGTCATGGCCGTGCCGTCACAGGTGCAGCCAATCGTCCTCTGAAGTCCCTTAGCGACATGCTGAAGGGTAAGGGTGGTCGCTTCCGCCAGAACCTTCTCGGTAAGCGCGTTGACTACTCAGGCCGATCAGTCATCGTCATTGGACCTGAGCTCAAGCTTAACCAATGCGGTCTTCCCAAGAAGATGGCACTTGTTCTTTTCGAGCCATTCATCATTCGTCGACTCAAGGAGCTAGGTTATGTCCACACGGTCCGCAGCGCCAAAAAACTCATCGAGCGCCAGACACCCGAGGTCTGGGATATCCTTGAAGAGGTTACCAAGGGCCATGCCGTTCTGCTGAACCGCGCACCGACGCTTCACCGTCTTTCGATTCAGGCTTTCGAGCCTATTCTGATTGAGGGAGAGGCTATCCGCGTCCATCCCCTCGTCTGCACTGCCTATAACGCTGACTTCGACGGGGATCAGATGGCAGTCCACGTGCCGCTTTCAGTCGAGGCCCAACTTGAGGCCAGGACGCTGATGCTCGCTCCAAACAACATCTTCTCGCCCTCCAGCGGCAAACCGATCACGAACCCTTCGCAGGATATTCCTCTCGGTTGCTACTACTTGACGCAGAATCCGCGCAACATCACGCCAAAGGATGTAAAAGCTGCATCGGAAGCCCGTCTTCCCCTGTTTGCAGAACCCTCCGAGGTTGAACTGGCCCTTTCTGAGGAAAGTGTCAAGATTCACACGCGCATTCGGTTGAAGAATCCCGACCGCGGTATCAAGACGGTTTACGGAAACGCTGAACTGGCTGTCATCGAGACCACCGTTGGGCGCGTTCTGTTCAACCAGATTTGGCCCAAGGAGCTTGGTTTTTACAATAAGGTTGCCGGAAAGAAACAGCTCAGTGACATTATCTGGCGCTGCTACAAGGCGGTCGGTCAGGCTCGCACCGTCGAAACCCTCGACCTGCTCAAGCAGATCGGTTTCCGTGAGGCCACGCGTGCCGGCGCCTCCATCGGTATCAATGACATGATCATTCCGAAGGAGAAGGCTTCCCTCATCGAGGGTGCTCAGAAGCAGATCTCCGAGGTGCAGAAACAGTATCGCCGCGGTATCATTACTGACGGTGAGCGTAAGAACAAGGTGCAGGATATTTGGACTCACACAGGTGAGGAAATCGCCAACGCACTCTTCAGAACCCTTGAGCACAACGAGGGTCGTCGTGAGGCCAACCCCGTCTTCATGATGGTCGATTCTGGAGCCCGAGGCAACCGTACCCAAGTCAAGCAGTTGGCCGGTATGCGTGGATTGATGGCCAAGCCATCGGGAGAGATCATTGAGCGCCCGATCCTTTCGAATTTCCGTGAGGGTCTGTCTGTGCTTGAGTACTTCATTTCCACTCACGGTGCGCGAAAGGGTCTTGCCGATACAGCTCTCAAGACCGCTGATTCAGGATACCTAACCCGTAAGCTTGTGGACGCGGCCCAAGACGTGATCATCAACAACGAGGATTGCGGAACCGTCAATGGCATCGTCGTCAGACCCATCTACGAGGGAGACGAGGAAGTTGTCAGTCTGGCGACCCGTATCATCGGGCGTGTCAGTTGCGAAACCGTCAAGGATCCGGTCAACAATGAGCCAATCCTCAAGGCTAACCAGCTCATCGATGAGGAGACCGCAGCCGCACTCGACAGAATCGGCCACGAGCAGATAAAGATCCGCTCCGTGCTCACCTGTGAGAACAAGCGTGGAGTCTGTGCCAAGTGTTACGGCCGCAATCTTTCAACCGGTCTCATGATCGGGCTCGGCGAGGCTGTTGGAATTATTGCCGCCCAATCTATCGGCGAGCCTGGAACTCAGCTCACGATGCGAACCTTCCACGTGGGTGGAACCGCCAGCCAGACATTCAAGCAGCCCATTATCAAGGCCAAAAACGACGGACAACTCCGTTTCAACGACCTCCGTACCGTGAAGGCGCTGGATGGAACCTATATTGTTCTTTCCAAGAACGGAACGGTCGGCGTCCACGGAAAAGATGGCCGCGAGCTTGAAAGTTACCCAGTCGTCATCGGCTCGGTCATCTCGACCGAAGATGGTGGCATGATCAAGAAGGGCGAGACATTCGTCCAATGGGATCCCTACAACGTGCCCATCATCACGGAAAAGACCGGTAAGGTTGAATTCCGTGACATGATCAATGGTGTCACAATCCGTAAGGAAGTTGACGAAGAGACCGGCGTGATGGGTACCGTGCTCATCGAGCACAAGGATGACCTTCATCCTCAGATCGTTATCGTCGACGCCGCCAAGGAAGTCCTGGCGAGCTACTCTATTCCGGCTGGGGCCCACCTTGAAGTTAAGGAAGGAGAGAAAGTTCAGGCCGGACAGCGTATGGCCAAGACTCCTCGAAAGATTGCCAAGACGAAGGACATCACCGGGGGTCTCCCGCGTGTTGCCGAACTCTTTGAGGCACGCCGTCCGAAGGACGCCTGTGAAATCGCGAGGATCGACGGTGTTGTCGACATCGGCGGCACAGTGCGCGGCAAGCGTAAGTTGATCGTCCGTGATTCCCAGACTGGGACTGAAGAAGAGCACCTTATCCCTCTTTCCAAACACATCATCGCTTTCAAGGGTGATTTCGTGAAGAAGGGACAGCAACTCACCGAGGGGCCCGTTGTGCCTCATGAGATCCTCGATGTCTGCGGACCACAGGAACTTCAAGAGCATCTCCTCAACGAGGTTCAGGAGGTCTATCGTCTTCAGGGCGTGGAGATCAATGATAAGCACATTGAAATCATCGTTCGCCAGATGCTCCGTAAGGTGAAGATCACCGATCCCGGTGATACCCTTCTCCTATGGGGTGATCAAATCGATCGTCTTGAGTTTGAGAGTGAAAACGAGCGAGTCACTGCCAAGGGTGGAAAACCCGCGGAAGCCGCACCCGTCCTCCTCGGTATCACCAAGGCCTCTCTTGAAACGGACAGCTTCATCTCGGCGGCATCCTTCCAAGACACGACCAGGGTCCTCACGGAGGCTGCCACACTTGGCAAATCCGACAGACTTCGCGGTTTCAAGGAGAATGTCATCATGGGCCATCTCATTCCTGCAGGAACGGGATTCAAGTCGAATCGTACATTCGACCTTGTCCATCTCGGAGAACCCACCGATACAGAATCCCCAGTTGAAGAAGCCATCTAAGCAAGTCACCCAATTAAGCAACCAAACACCTTCCTATGCCACTTGAAACCATGACAGAACTCCTCGAAGCGGGAGTCCACTACGGCCACCAGACCAAACGCTGGAATCCAAGAATGCGCGACTTCATTCTTGAGGAGAAAAACTCAATCCATATCATCGACCTCTCCAAGACGGTCGAGCAACTCGAGAAAGCCGGCGAATATCTTGCCGGTGTTACACGGCAGGGTGGAAAGATCCTCTTCGTGGGCTGTAAAAAACAAGCTCAGGAGGCTGTCAAAGAGGCCGCTCAAGCTTGTGGGCAGTTCTATGTCAATCAGCGTTGGCTGGGTGGAACGCTCACCAATCTTGTCACCATTCGTAAGAGCGTTTCAAAGTTGAAAGATTTCGAGGCTCTTGAGAAGTCTGCTGGATTTAGCAAGATCAACAAGGCCGAGGCTTCAGCCCTACGTCGTGAAGCCACTCGCATCCGTCAGAATCTCGAGGGTGTACTTGAGATGGACAAACTTCCAGACGTCATCGTGATCATTGATACTGTCAAGGAGGCCATTGCTGTTGCCGAAGCCCGCAGACTCAATATTCCAATTGTGGCTGTTGTTGACTCCAATAGTAATCCCGAAGAGATCAACTACCCGATTGCTGGGAACGATGACGCCATCCGCGCCATCCGCATCATTCTCCAGAAATTAGTCGATGCCATTGTGAAATCGCGATCGGAGGGTAACAAGATTGCGCCCCAAACAGCGCAACTTACCGAAGAACTCACTGCCGTCGCTGAATAAGCAACGGATTCAACATCACACTTTTTATCATCATGGCTGATATCAACCCAAAGCTGGTAATGACCCTCCGGGAAAAAACCAATGCCGGTATGATGGACTGCAAGAGAGCCCTCACTGAAGCGGGGGGAGACATAGAAAAGGCCGAGTCCATACTCCGCCAAAAGGGCATTGCTAGTGCGGGCAAAAAAGCATCACGCCATGCCAAGGAAGGTGTGGTTATCTCGCACATCCATCCATCAGGGAAGACGGGTGTTCTGGTTGAGATTAACTGCGAGACTGATTTTGTTGCAAAAAACGATATTTTCTCGAAATTCGTCAAGGAGATCACGGAAGAGATCTGTTCCGCGAAAGCTGATACTGTTGAAACTCTTCTTGAGGCCGCGAACTCCTCCGGCATCCTTTTCAAGGATGAGATTGCTTCCAAGATCTCCGCTCTTGGAGAAAACATCGTTATCCGACGCTTCGCACGATTTCATATCGGGGAGGGTAACGGAGGACTCGTTGCCTCCTACATTCATCTCCAGGGCAAAGTCGGTGTCCTCGTTGAGATCAGTTGTGGTTCTGAGGCCTCAGCAAAACAAGAGAGCTTCCGTGATTTCGTCAAGGACATCACCCTCCAGATAGCCGCTGCACATCCAACGGTTGTTTCCCGCAACGAGGTGGACGCCTCTTTGGTGGCCTCCGAGCGCGAAATTT
>Ga0207955_1000379_pt1 | contig 13101 bp, 27 predicted proteins | sample CryBogCBE29Jun09_FD_184563 | JGI IMG/M metagenome (GOLD analysis project Ga0207955, IMG submission 184563) | Freshwater microbial communities from Crystal Bog, Wisconsin, USA - CBE29Jun09 (SPAdes) (version 2) | ecosystem: Environmental > Aquatic > Freshwater > Lake | place: Crystal Bog... | reverse complement strand
GGGGACATCACCATCGGGGGGCCGAGCGCCGGACTGTTCGTGCTGGAAGCCAAGAACCACAAGACCCACGACTTCTCGGGTTGGCTGCAAGAGGCAGAGGTCGAGCGCCAGAACGCCGGTGCCAAATACGGGTTCGTCGTTGCCAAGCGAAGGGGCAAGCCTGCCGGTGAGTCCTACGTCTTGACGACACTGAACCAACTCGCTACACTGATGACACAACTCACCAACGAAAGGAACAACTAATGGAACACCTGACCCTGCGGGAGCTGCTTGAAGAAGCGGCAACCGTGATTGAGCACTACCTGATGCGTGATGGCACCCGTGCCTACGAGTCAGCGGTGATGAACACCGACAACCCACACCTCGTTCCGAGCCTTGACTACTGGCTGGACGAAGCACAAGTGCGCCTCGTGGTGGCACTTCGAGAGAAAGCAGAGCAGGCATGAGCCAGATCAAAGAAACCCTGTTGGACGACCCGAACTTGGTCGCCTACGACGAGCGCAACGAGACGCAGCGTGCAGCCGACGAAGTTGCAGCACTCGTGGAGAAGCACCGAGCATGGGCAACGGAAACCTACAAGGACAGCGGCAGCGTTTGGGCGTCCCTGACCGGAACACTGAGGGGCGAGCTTGAGTGGCAACTTGCTGCCCTCTACCGCTTGCAGGAGCAGCACGCCGACCTCGAGCGTCGCTACCAAGAGGCGTTGGACAAGCAATGGGAAATCCGTGAGAAGTACGTCGGGCAGGTTGACGACGTGCTTCGAGCGCAGCGCCACAGCGAAGCCTTGCAAGCGGCAGGTCTGGATCAGTGAAGCGCACACCACTCCGGGCGAAGTCAGCCAAGCGAGTGAGTGACGACCGCAAGCGCAAGCAGTTGCGGGAGCAGTACCTCGAGGACAACTGGATGTGCAAGGCCAAGTTGCCGGGGTGTCAGGTGGCAGCGACCGACGTTCACGAGTTGGTGAACAGGTCGCAGCTCCCTGATGCTCAACTCATCCCCGAGTTGTTCCTTGGACTGTGCCGTCGGTGCCATTCCTACATCACCGACCACCCTCGTTGGTCATACGCTCACGGGTTCAGCATCCACTCGTGGGACTACTACGACTTCGGCAGCAAGGCACTAGAAGCAGCACAGCACGCAAGAGATACATGCCGAGATACGGCGTGTGAGGAAGATCATTGGAGGATCGAACTATGAAACCCAACATCAAGTACGACGAGTTGCTCAACACCGTCACGGATCAGTTTGACGTGACCCCCGAGCAAATCCTGAAGGGACGCACCAAGCGCATCGTGGAAGCACGCCACGTTCTCTGGCACGGCCTGAACCAAGTCGGTTGGAGCGCCGGAGAGATTGCCGAGCGCACCGGACACAGCCGCTACTCCGTGTACGCAGCACTCAAAGACCCCTACGCCGGTGCCAAGGCTCGAGCGTTCGTGGCCTACTTGGAGATGGAACATGCTTGAGAACGTTGACTGGATGGAAGAAGCAGCCTGCCGCCGGCTGTGGCAGAGCCAGAAGGACAAGTGGCTCTACCCCGAAGTCCACACGCCCGAGACGCGCAAGAAGGCAGTAGAAATCTGCGGTGCCTGCCCCGTGCTGCAGACGTGCCTGGACTACGCCATCAAGAACCGCATCGGCGCAGAGCTTGGGTGCCACACCTTTATCTACGGTGGCCTCGACTTCAAGGGGCGCTCACGCTACTTGGCAGAGCAGATCAAAGCGAAGGTGAAGCGATGAGACTGTTTAGAGAACACTCCGACCTCATCTGCCTCGGCATTGAGATTGAGCTGGGCAAGCACCTGTGTTGGAGCCGCTTCGTTGCCCTGCGGTTCGGTCACTACATCATCGGCATTGAGTGGGGGTAGCGATGAGCCGTGAAGTCATCGCCAACATCAACCGCCACGAGGAGCTGCTGCTCGAGCTCGTGAGTGATCGCTTCGCCGCTCGGTGCAGGGAGGCAACCTCGCCCGAGGGAGTCGACGACGAGCGGGCGGAGTTCTTCCGTGGCTGGAGCGCCGCATGGGACGAGGCGCAGCAGGCGCTCCTCGACATCATCGCCGGCCACGAGGAGGGCAACGACGTCAAACTCGAGAGGTGGCGACGGTGACCACATCATCGGCATTGAGTGGGGTAGCGATGAACCAGCAAGAGCGAGATGCCCTGCGAAAGGCTCGCATCCTCGTCGGGGATGTCCGCACACGACTGTCGCAAATCCCTGATGGCTCAGTTCGCACCTGCATCACTTCGCCGCCGTATTTTGGCCTTCGTGACTACGGAACCGGCGAATGGGAAGGTGGTTCAGCAGACTGCGACCACATCGCTCCCCCAACCGGCGGCCCATCAGCCAAGGGACAGCGAGGCAAGTTCTCGGCAGATGGGCAATACAAGAACACCTGCCGGAAGTGTGGCGCAGAGCGCATCGACTCCCAAATCGGTTTGGAACCAACGCCTGACGATTACGTCAACGAACTGGTTGAGGTGTTCCGTGAAGTGCGCCGAGTGCTGTATGACGATGGAACCTTGTGGCTCAACCTCGGGGACAGTTATTTTACCGGAGCAAAAGCAGACGACCTCAAGCCGAAAGACCTTGTCGGCATCCCATGGATGGTGGCGTTCGCCCTTCGTGCCGATGGCTGGTATTTGCGCCAAGACATCATCTGGCACAAGCCAAACCCCATGCCGGAGCCAGCCAAAGACCGATGTGTGAAGTCGCACGAATACGTTTTCCTGCTCTCCAAATCACAGCGCTACTTCTTCGATTACGAAGCCGTTCAGGAAAAGGCCGTTGGCGGCGGAAGCAAGTTCAACGGCTCTCCAACTTATGCCGATGGCGACAGACGAAATGCCGGTCGACGCAATACCGAAAAAGTAGAAATGCGAAACAAGCGTGACGTGTGGACCATCAACGCCAAACCATTCAAGGGTGCTCACTTCGCCGTAATGCCTGAAGCGTTGGTAGAACCTTGCATTCTGGCTGGTTCTAAACCCGGAGATACGGTGCTTGACCCTTTCACCGGCTCTGGGACAGTTGCAGTAGTGGCTCTGCGACATGGCAGAACGTTCATTGGCACGGAACTGAACTTTGAGTATGCTGCAATAGCGAAAGACCGCATAGAGGGGGATGCCCCACTAATGAACCAAGTGCGGCTAGATTTCACCGACGTCGTGAGGGAGGCAGAGTGATGAACCAGCAAGAGCGAGATGCCCTGCGAGAACTGCACTATCGCCGTGACACTTGGGACGGGGCCTACTGCCATGAATGCTTTCAGGACTACCCCTGCGACGTAATCAAGGTGCTGGACGCTTGGGAGTCGGTAGTTCACGACGGCAGCGAAGTATCCGCCACTCGTGAAGTATGCGACCATAATGAACAACTCCTTGGTTAGGTCTATGCCCGCATCCAACCCGCTCCGGACTCGCTCCGGGCGTGAACCTAACTGCCCTAAGTGCGGAGAGAAACTATGAACCAACAAGAACGTGACGACCTGAGAGTGCATTGGGAAAGTTTCCGGCAACACCGGACTCACTTCCTTGATTGCTACAAGTGGCACCCAGAGTGCGCTGTCATCTGTGTGCTAGATGCTTGGGAGGCGGAAGTTCACGACGGCAGCGAAGTATCCGCGACTCGTGAAGTATGCGACCACGCCGACTGGACCAGCAATGTCTATTCTGACGACATCTACGCTGACATGGGTTATCGCTACTGCCCTAAGTGCGGAGAGAAACTATGAACCTGTTCCACGGACCGTTGCACCACTGGCTCCCCCACATGATCCACTTCCTTACATGGAGGTTCAAGTAATGCCAACCCGACGCAAGCACAAGGATTTGATGAAGCCCTGGCACGCTCGAGTTCGACGCAACGGCGTTGAGACTTCGCTCGGCTACTACTACACCTACGACGAGGCTCTCATTGCAGAGCTTGAGTACGCCGAAATCTACCCATCACAGCAAGGACGGAAAGTATGAACATCATGGCTCAAGGCTGCGAGTGCGGACACCTGCGCTACTACCACGGGTTCCCCGAGGACGGTGGGCTTGAGTGTTGGTTGCCCGAGTGCGACTGCACGGAGTTCGTCAAGGTCACACCACCCGAGCCAGTCTGCGGGAATCTGCTATGAGCACCTACGCCCTCATCATCACCCTCATTGCTATCTGGACTGTCGTAGCCCTGTTGTGGGTGGAGTAGCGGTCACTAACGCCCATAAAGGGCATAACGCTTTCCGTTATGTCGTCGCATGTTATGGCGGCACACATTATTCGTTGGAATAATGTGAAGATTTACACCGAAACCGAACGAAAGGAGCCAACATGGTTCTCTCTATCCACGAAGTAACCGAAGCCATTGAGTCCGAGGGGAGGAAACTGGGCAAGCTCGTCACCGAGATCAACGATGCAGCCCACAAGGACGCCATTGCTGAGATCGCTTACAAGTCTGCGATAGCGAAGGCACGCATCCAGTTCCGCCTTGACCACGAGAAGGCAACGGTTGGAGCCACCGACGACCACGCTCAGGTTGCAGCAGAGTCCGAGCACTTGGCGCACTTGGTCGCACGCAATCAACTCATGGTGCTGCGAGACTCACTCCGAGCCACGACCGCACGCCTTGACGCACTTCGTTCCATCATCACCACCGTTCGAGCAGCAGGAGGCTGACATGAAGATTCAGAGCGATTACGCAGGAGAGCCAGACCAGGTGAAGTTGCTGATCCGAGACTTGGACGACGCACAGCGCCGGATTGAGCAGTTGAAGGCCACCGTTGAGGTGCTGAACGGTCAGGTCATCAAGGAGGTCAACTCCAAGTTGCAATACATTGAGAACATCCGTAGAATGCAGGACACCATCAACCAACTAGAGAGGAAGCAATGAACAAGCCCAAGCATTACAGCGAGGTTCCCTACGAGGAGCTCCGAGCAATCCGTGACCTGTGCCGTGAGGTGCTGCGAAACAGCGGTGCCTACATGAGCGGTCACAAGTTGGCCGAGGCCGTTCTTCGACTGATGGGGGAGCAGAAATAATGGGCTACTACTCCGAACGAACCTGCCCTGAGTGCCTGAGTATCCCCTGCGATGATCTGTGCGGCGTCGAGTGCGAGTGCAACGAGGAACACTACGACTGCGCCGCCGACGAGTGCGAGTGCCGACTGCACGGGGAGGACTGATGCCATCTAAGTTGAACAGAGACAACACTCCGAACCCTTGGGTGGCTCGAGTCAACCGTTCAGGAGTGACCTACCACCTCGGTCAACACCCGACGAAGGAAGCAGCCGCAGCAGCAGAGGCAGCGTTCTCCGAAGCGTGGCCGTCACTTCGCATGACGCAAGAGGAATACGACGCCATCACCGAGCGATGCGTTCAGTTGAGCGAGAAGGGATTCTCGCAGAGAAGCATTGGACAGCAGCTCGGCATGAGCCGCATGACCGTTGCGAGACACCTATGGAGGCACCGTGGCTTGGCTACAACCCCACAGGAGTAGGAAGCGACCGTGGAAGGCGCACGCTATTCGAGACGGCGTGAGCATCTCCCTCGGCATGTTCGCCACCCGAGAGGAAGCACTTGCCGCCGAGCAAGCGTTCCACCAAAAATGGCCGAGCAAACGTATGCTCCCGAGTGAGCAGCAGCAGCGCACCGAGCAGATCAGGTCACTCCGAGCACAAGGCATGACTTATCAAGAGATTGGCGACAAGTTGGGACTGACCAAGCAGGCAGTCTCCTCGTGGAACAAGAGGCACAAGTGAACGCCCGTATCCTGACCGGCGACTGCCGTGAAATGCTCCGCACTTTGGAGGCTGGCTCAGTCCGAACCTGCATCACCTCACCGCCCTACTTCGGGCTGCGTGACTACGGACACGATGGACAGATCGGCCTCGAGCAGACACCAGACGATTACGTCAAAGAGCTGGTTGAGGTATTCCGTGAGGTGCGCCGTGTTCTGTCTGACGATGGAACGCTGTGGCTCAACCTTGGGGACAGTTATGCTGGCTCAGGAGTTGGTGGTGGTGGTAACCGTAAGGGCAATGAAAACGGTCAACACGACGCATTGAAAGCCCTAGGCCGACCACCAGTGCCCACTGGCCTGAAGCCGAAAGACTTGATTGGCATACCTTGGCGAGTAGCGTTCGCACTTCAAGCCGACGGCTGGTATTTGCGCTCGGACATCATCTGGCACAAGCCCAACCCGATGCCAGAAAGCGTGACCGACCGACCCACCAAGAGCCATGAGTATCTGTTCCTGCTCACCAAATCGCCAAGGTATTACTACGACCACGTTGCAGTTCGAGAGCCAAGCGTGACCGGCTCGTGGGATGCCATGCCACCTATCGGCGGAGCCAAGCACGTTGAAGGCAATGAGAACAATACTTATTCCGGCAACACTCCGGCAAGCGATGGACTTCGCAACAAGCGTGATGTGTGGACAATCTCTACCAAACCATTCAAGGGTGCTCACTTCGCCGTAATGCCTGAAGCATTGGTTGAGCCGTGTGTGTTGGCAGGAAGCGCAGAGGGCGACACCATTCTTGATCCGTTCACCGGCTCGGGAACAGTGGGAGTCGTAGCCTTGAAGCACCGACGCAACTTTGTCGGGACAGAGTTGAACCCTGAGTATGTAGAGATTGCAGAGCAACGCTTGAACGACGTAGAACCGAGGATGCTGTGAACTGGCTAGAAGCAGAAACCGACACCGAAGTCAAGGTCAAGGGCGAACGAGGGGCGTTCCGGTTCAAGGGCGTCAACCCTAAAGACGGTTCGCTCTACCTGTGGGGAGGCGTGACGGGTCGAGAGAGGAACCGAAGCGTTGCACCCGAGAAGGTGGATCTGCCGAAGAAACCGACGCTGCGATGACTGATCTAACTATGGGAGAGACGCAATAAGGTCACGCACGTTGGCATGAAGTTGTTGAACCGTGCCATCGTTGACGATGATGTAGTCGCAGTCCTCAGCCGTGATGGAGTTCTCGGTTGGACCACCAAGGTTCTCTACGCCTGGTCGCTCAATCCAGATGACCTTGCCGCCCCACCAGTGGATGTTCTCCACCTCGTTCTTGAAGCGCACGTCGGTCACGGCGAAGTTGGCATCCGGCTCGGACTGGTCAATGATCTCGTCAATCATCACCGCCCAAACGCCCGACCACAGCACCTCTCGAGCACCCATGCCGAGGTCTTGCAGGAGCCTGCGAACTTCAGGGATTTCACGCTTGACATTGTCCCACCCGAACCGTTCCACAAGCTCACTCAGGCGCACAGGCGTTCCGAGGGACTCATAGATAATCGGGTCTAGGCGCAGCAGGAGTGCTCGAATCGGGTCAGCGAAAGCGATCTGCCTGTAGTACAGCCCCCGAGCTGCTTCGTTCTTGCCAGAGCCAGCGAGTCCGGCGAAACCGACGATCACGCGTACTTCCTCTCAAGGTAGGACAGACTGATCTCCATGATGTCGTAGTTGCCGTTGACCACTTCGTTGCACACGACGATTCCACGCCACTCACCGTTGCCCTGCGGCCCCACATAATCCTCATCGTGCAGGTAGCAGTTGTGGTGAGCGTAACCTTCAACGATCATTGTCTTGGCATCAACGTCAACCATCCTGATTGGCTTCACGCCACACGGTTCAATAGAGACAACTCGTGGATCGCCACCCTTGCGATTGGTGACACGCCCCAAAAACTCAGGTCGGAACTTGGCGAGCAACCGAACAGGCCGAATGGCCCCAAGGATCGCTGCCGTTGTTGCAAGCCCACCCTTGAACCGAACACTGTCAGCAGTGTTGTCTGAGGTGTAGGTCAACCCCTCTATGCCGAACTTGTCAAGCACAATCTTGAGAGCCTTGTCCATCACCGCACCGGGCTTCTGAGCGAAACTCAACTGAGCGACAACTCCACCACTTGTTTCTCTGGTGTACAAACAACCTTCACCGTCAAGGATGCCCGAGAGATAGCCACCGTCGTATGACAGGTCAGTCTCCCACTCAGTCAAGGGTTGTGAGATGCGAGTTCCCTTGCGCAGTTGCGTAGTCGTCCGCCACATATAACTGGAACCTTCTCGCACCGCAGTAGGTCCGCCAACTCGAGTAAGCCATAGGTGATCTGGCGTAGCCACGAACTCCTTGCCATTGTCAAGGGTGACGCGAACCGTTTCTTTCTCAACCGTCTTGGCAGCGAGAACAGTCCCCGTCTTGAATCGTCGGGAGCGTCGGCCTACGACATCTTCCTCAAACGACACGATCTTGTCGCCAGCGTTCAACTCAGACAGAGGAATGTACCGAAGGTCAGCGGTCAGAACCTTGTGGCTCTCCTCTAAGCAGGCTCCCGAGACGAGTCCACGCTGCACCCCGGCGATGGTCTGGCGCATCCCGGTCAGGTGGATTTGTTGGTGTCCCATCGTGAACGAGCAACCGATGGACTTCAGTCGAGTCTCAATGTTGTTGCCCGAGTATGGCCTGCCGGTCATTGGGTTGTAGAAGAAGTGCGAGTAGGCGATGCCGTCAATGAACACGACGTCCTTGAACTCATGCACCTTCCAGCCGTGCTGCTGCCACGCAAAGGACTTGGGACCGAATACCCCCTCAAAGCGAACATCGTCCCGCACGAGGCGAAATAGACGGTCCTCGTGGTTCCCTCGCAGGTGGGTGCGGTTGATCTTGCGCCAACCCTTCTTCTTGCGAGCGTCGTCGGCCTTGTCAAGGTAGGCAGAGAGGATAGCGATTTGCTTGTTGCCGACCTCGAGGTCTGCTTCAATGCGTTGACCCTCGGCGTTCTTAGAGCCTGGTCGGTCATACGACGACAGCGAACTCATGTCGTGGAAGTCACCGAGCTGGATTACCTCTACTCGACCCTCACGGCGAGACAGTAAATCCTCAAGATACTTGCCGATCCATTTGATGTGGTCGGTCGGAGTATCGGGGGTTATCTGCATGTCGGGCAAGATAACATGCGTTGCGGGAATCTTGGCAGTCATGGCGACCTCCCTTGTCGCTGTGATTCTACCACTGATTAGGCAATAAGAGCGGTAAATACCTCACTCGGCATCATCGTGTAGATGTCCTTCTTCGCCATGTTGATTGTCGTGTCCCACCCTGCATACATGAGTGATGCTGCCACAAGTCCGCTGCAAATCCATGTGTTGCTGCGCCGGAGACAGATGGAGTCGGGGAGCAGAATGTCCAGCACACAAGAGAGAATGGTGACGATGCCGTACTTGGCACCAACCTGCGCTCGAGCAAACACGAGAAGGTCTGCTGGATTAGAGGGGCAAGGTACTACTTGGTAGGTGCCGCCTGGTGCGACTTGGCTGAGGAGCTTGTCGTTCGTGACTCCCTTGGCCTCCGCTTGGATGATGTACCAGTCGCCGTTCTCCGTTGGTCGGTCAAGGATAAATGCGTGGTTCCACGTTGAGGCATGGCTGCGTCCCCTAATCCATTCTCCGAACCTGATCGCCCGACCGATGATTCCGGTGGTGTGCGCGAATCCAACGTCGCCTGCTCTCATTCTGATTCCGTGATGTTCTTGTGGCTCCACTTGACGGCTCGCTGCGTGACGAACTTGCCGGTGATGCCGATGGGGATGATGCCGAGCCAGCCTTGCCAGCCGAGGTGAATGAGTTGCACGCCGGAGAACGATGCGAGGACGATGCCTACAACGTCACCAATGCCGTCCATGTTGCCCGCTAAGCGATGCCGACCGTTCGCCACGGCGTCGGTGCAGATCGTTCCTACGATGTCTTTCACGACCATACAGGCCGACCCTACGCCACTGTAGAACAGGACTTCCAGCCACAGTTTCACTCAGGCATCTCGATTCCTAGGTGGTCACAGATAATGGCAAGCAAGTCGCCGGGGTTGCGAGTGTTCTTGCCGTTGGGCATCAACTTCTTCTCAATGCGAGCGAGCGACCTTCCGTGCTCCGCCACGACTTCCATGAGTTCCTCAGTCTGCTCGGTGCGCTCTCGGTGCTTCTGGTGGAGGTTCCAGAGAAAGCCAGCGATGGCACCGATGCCGCCGAAGGTGACGACGAAGTTGGCTGCGTTGGCGTCCAAGGTAGCCCAATCCACCGCAAGCATTTACATCAGGCCCATTTCATGCAGCTTCGCCAGCGTCAGTGGTCCGACGATGCCATCAGGAACGAGTCCGTGTGACTTCTGCCACGCCTTGATCGCTGCGATGTTCTTGAACTTGAATACCGAGTGCTTCTTGCCAATGGCCTTGACCACCTGCTTGAGCGTCGGCTTCATGGAGCCGTTGGTTGCAGGCTTGGGGTCGGCGGCGATGAACCGGAGGTAGGTCTGTGGTTGTCGCCCATCTTGTGAGACTCGAACGAACGAGGGGTCGCCCTGTTGTCCCATGCTCACGGTGAGGGGGTCAAGTCCTGGCTCAACGACGATAGCCGTGTGCCAGCCGGTGCCGGGGCCGTAGACGATGATGTCGCCCGGTTGCACCTGCGAGAGAGGGATACGCTCTCCGTGAGAGAGTAGCGTTCCCGTGTATCCAGTGCCGTTGTAGTTGAGGCCGTTCGGGTCAGGCGCTCCTGCCCATGAGTAGCACGACGTCACCCAACTTGAACAGTCCGAGATGATCGGCAGTTGGTACGGCTTGTGAACCGCCTCCATGCGCTCGGATCCCTCAGAGTAGGTGAAGTGCTTGTGGTTGGCTACTCCCCACCGTGCTGCCTTGACGATTTCATCACGCATTGTCATGAAAGTCCCACCACCGAGATGCTTGAGCCGTAGATTTCCAACGATGCGCCGCTTCTGTTCTTCGCCACGAGGACATAGAACGACGAGGTGTCCGTAGGGGTGCCGGAATAGATGAACTGTGCAGTCATGGACAGTCCGTTGCCGAAGGAGATGCCGGTGACTTGCACTTGGTCTTGGAAGGTGCCGCCTGCTGCAAAACCGTAGCCAATCCACGGGTCCTCGGGGTCGCCGCTTGTGCCTTGGTTGAACAGATTGCAGGTGATGGTGACGAGGTACATGGTGTAGCCGGTCACGCCGGTCACTGAGGCGCACGTTCCTGCTACATGGCCACCAGTCGGGTAAACCGGTGAGACAACCGTAGGCGTCGTGTCGCTAGCGTTGTTCGCCCATGCGTAGGGCTTCTGCTGCAAACCTTGAACCGTGACGGAGTTGATTGCGCCGTTGATGGTGTCGGTGCTGATCGGGTGCGAGTGGTCGGCTGCTGCTGCAAATGAGGAAGTGCCGGGCTGTCCGGTTCCTGCGCCGCCAACCTCAATGTCAGTCGGGGTCGGGTTGGTGCCACGACCACCGAGGTTGCTAATGGACTGAACTGCGGCGTTAGAAGCGGCAGCGTCAGAGGCTGACCAAACAGGAGCGACTACTGCAACGGCATTGTGCGTTGTCGGGAGCGTGTTGTCGTAGCCTCGAACAACATCGTTGAGCACGGTGCCGGTCTGATAGGCCGGAACGAGAACCTTTTCTTCATTGCTCAAACCGTAGTCAATAGCGAGAATGTAAGCGGCGCTGGAACCAAGTGGTTGCCCGGTGGTAACTTCTGCCCACCCACTGAGGCTATTGAGCTGAATGGTCGTATCGCTCGGCCCAATAGTGTTGATCAAACTTGAGGGGATAGCAGCGCCAGGATACCCGTGAGGGGTAACGTCAAGTCCTGTAGTCATTGTTCCATTCTACCTTACGTTGTTGGGGTGGGGGTGTAGGAGTAGCCGCCGATGGTCTTGAGATAGATCACGCAGTCACCGACGAAGCCCTGCTCGTAGTTGTCCTGCAACTTGCTGGGGAGCCAGTCAAGTTCCTGCACGACCACGTTGGCAGAGAGGGGACCTTCGACATAGGGAACGATGGTCTGGTTCTGAAGGAGTTGCTGCAAGTACCAGAAGTTCTCATAGGGGTCGCTGAACTCCACTTGGAAGCCCGAGAGGTTGTTGCGCCCAAAGGTCACGACGGGGGTAATGGCAGTCTCGGTGGTTGCTGCTGGCCATGACTTGAGGGTGTAGCGGTAGAGGATCGGCGTTCTCGTCTGGTCATCGCTTGAGTGCAGCGTGAGCTTGACGTTGATGCGCTCCGAGCGTGCGCCGTTTGGAATGGTGACTTGACTGCCCTGGTAGTTCGGGGGCTGGATGATGATGTCCGAGCCGGAAGGGTCAAACATGTCGAGCACGATGCCGATGCCCTGCGAACTCACGAGGTCGGCGCTCATGTCCATCTGCACCGGAATCTTCGGGTCACTGATGCCGTAGGTGATGGCGCCGGAGTTGATGGTGCCTTCGCTGACGTACTTGGTTGGGTCAATGCTCCACACGCCAGACTGACTGACCGAGAACATGGGGTAGCCGGAGTTGTCAAGCAAGGTGTTTTGACCGTTGTTGATAACGGGGTCAATGTCTAGCCAGTTGACTTGATTGGGACCCGTGTTGTGATCCATAAGGTCTGATGCGTAGGCAAGCGAGAGTGGGTCGCCGCCGATGCTGGTGGTCAGGTCAAGCCTGCCAATACCGTTTGGACCATGCCCTGCGCCGTTTGCCTCAATGCCGCCGTAGGTTCCCCATGCGAAGTAGACAAAACGACCAATGCCGACGATGCCGACAACCGGCGTGGACACGGGCTGCAAGAGGTTCGGTGCGAGCGGTCCTGCCTTCAAGTCTCCGGTCTGCGTGGCGCTCGGATCGTAGACACTCAAGGTCTGGCACATTCGGATACCAAGATTAGTTCCGAGGAAGATGAAGTTTAGGTATGAGTAAAGCGCAGTCGGGTATTCGCCAATCTCAAGTGGCAAAGTCTGGACTGGGTAGTTGAGCTGGAACGGTTGGTTGACCGAGGTAACTGCCGTTGCGCCGGTCATGGACGAACGGTAGACAGCACCCTGCTCGGGATACTGCAAAGATTGATCAAAGCCACCGACGTAAATCTGCGTGGCTCCGCCTGCTGCACAACTCCACACCCAATAAGGATTCGGATGCACCATAAGAATCTGCTGCGCCTGAGGTTGCGTTGACGTCGGCACCGTGGTCAAAGCCAGCAAGCAGTTGGCAGTTTGCGTGAAGCCGTCTGTCCATGTAGAGGTGTCGGCGTTAGTGGCTGCTGCGACCAGAGCGTTGTTGCAAATCCTGACTAGCGTGTAGGCAGTAATCGTGTA
>Ga0207955_1000375_pt1 | contig 13189 bp, 6 predicted proteins | sample CryBogCBE29Jun09_FD_184563 | JGI IMG/M metagenome (GOLD analysis project Ga0207955, IMG submission 184563) | Freshwater microbial communities from Crystal Bog, Wisconsin, USA - CBE29Jun09 (SPAdes) (version 2) | ecosystem: Environmental > Aquatic > Freshwater > Lake | place: Crystal Bog... | reverse complement strand
GAGGACGTCGGAGCAGGATTCAGGATCACAACCGTCGTTGTTGGCTCCATGTGAGATGATCTCAACTCCACGAACCGTCACGTTCGTGCAGAAGAGAGGATGGATTTCCCACATTGGTGAACGCCTGATTTTAAGGCCCTCAATCAGGAGATTCTTGCAATTATTGAACTCGATGAAATCAGGTCGCAGAAAGGAACCTTCGCCAAAGACCCGTTTTTCCACGGGAACATTCTCGTTAACCATTCGATCAAGTTTTGCCCTGGCCTGCAATTGACTCTTGGTGCCGGTTTTTTTCTTCCACTCGAGCCAGTTCGAATCATCAGCCTGACCATCAAGGGTACCCTCTCCTGACAAAGCAACGTTCGTCTTGTCCTTGGCATAAACGAGCGGGGCATAGTTAAGGCAGTCCATTCCCTCAAACCTTGTGGGTAGCAACGGAAGGTAGCGCTTCGGATCGGTACTAAACTTCAGGACGGCACCCTTCTCGAGATGAAGATCGACATTGCTTTCCAGTTTGATTGGGCCAGTGAGAAAAACGCCCGGTGGAACAACTACATGACCTCCCCCGGTGGATGCACATTGGCTGATTGCTTTTGAAATGGCGTCCGATGAATCCTTAACCCCATTTGTATCGGCGCCATAATTCGTGATGACATAGTTTTTCTGTAGAAAAACGGGGGGAACAATCCGGGCAAGGATTGGTGAAACTGATTGCCAGCCAACTTCATCAGCACAAAGCGGAATCGTCAGAAAGAGAAAAAAAACGCACGTGTGGACTAGGAGAAATCGGATCATGGTATTGATGAGTTGAAGTTAAGGGAGACCCAGGACGGTTGCATTTGTTAGCTGAAAAGGTCTTCCATTAGCAACGTCCACGCTGACATTACTCAATCGAATGCTCTCGGCGTTCTCGATAACAAAGGATTCGGGCGCAGAGATTTTAACGTTCTCAAGACAAACATCAGAAATAAAGGAATCAGGAAGGCCCATGATTTTACCTGCGGATTTCTGACAAGTGGCAGTCAGGTTGGAGATCCTAATCTTCCGGAATTTAGGAATGTTTCCTCCAGTGGTCTTCAAGGATTCTTGAGTAGGCTTCGCCAGTGACTTATCGCCAGATGAATTGAGTGCGTAACTGCAGGTCAGCGTGATGGCAGGATTCACATTCCTCATCGTAATGTTATCGTAGGTGATATCCTCCACAAGCCCGCCTTTCCCTGGATTGGACTTGATTCTAATTCCATTTTCCGTGTTCTCAAAAATGCAATTTTTGACCTTAACATTGTGAACGCCACCTAAGGTTTCACTCCCAATGCTCATTCCATGACCATGGAGAAACGCGCAGTCAGAAACCGTGATCTCATCGCAGGCAAAGTTTCGTCCCTCGACAGGGTGTCCGGCCTTGATTGCCACATTGTCGTCACCAACATCAATCCTGCAGTGAGAGATAAGCACATTCCTGCAATTGCCGGGGTCAATCGCATCGGTATTCGCGGCGTGCTCCGGCGCAAGAATCGTGACATTGGAGATAACCACACCTTCACATTCTGTAGGGACCAAATGAAACTTGGGCGAATTTCGGAGCGTTAAATTCTCAATCCGGAGATTCCTGCACCCCTGAAAGGCGACAAGATTCGGACGCGGAAGCGTGTACCCCGGCTTGATCCGCCGGGCTTTTTCAGCCTCCCCCCACCAGGCCTCTCCGCCACCATCAATGATTCCCTCACCAGTGAGAGTCACATCCAGCAGGTCGGATCCGCCGATAAAAGGGATGAATTCACTATTGCCACGCACCTTTAGCCAATCACCGGGATTTTTCATCCAGTCGGACTGGTGTGAACTAGCTTTGAGCATTGCCCCCTTCTTGATGAGTAAGGTTGATTTCGTTCGGATAACGAGCGGTTTGCTCAGGTAAGTTCCCGGAGGAAAAAGAACCGTGCCATCTGTTCCCTCGCAGGCATTGAGCGCCATTTGAATCGAGGCCGTATCAAAAGTAACACCATCACCCTTGGCACCGAAGTCCCGAACATTATAGGTAGCCGCCTGTATTGGGACACTAACCATGAGAAACATCATAAGTTTTATTGAGAGGTTCATGAGTATCAGGCGCTTTGGTGTTCTATTTTATTGAGGTTTCCAATTTCCATTTTTCGCAAAGAATGATTCGGGATCGGCAAAAACTTGGGCTTCCAAACTTCCTAATTGTTTTGATGCAGGAATTCTTGAGGAGACATCAATCCTGTTTCCCGAAACATCATGGCTGTTATACTCAAGAAATTGAATGCCCGATGAATTCGTTCCTTTGATTTCCCAGCCCTTGGGTGGTACGCAGGAGGCCAATGTGCAGTCGATGAATGCAACTGAACTGTGAGGAAAACGGTCGGCGTCGATCCGGGCAAGCAGGCAATGATTGACCCCGGGTGCTTCGCTTAACTTGCAATTGTGAAAAACGTATCCCTGATTTGCCAAAGGATTACGTGCCTGAACAAAATAGCCATCGTGAAGGGCTCTAAGTTCGCATCCTTCAAAGAAAGCCATCCCCTCACCCCAAATGAAATCAACATCACCCTCAACAAGACAATTGGTGACGTAAACACTTCCACCCAGCAGAAGGGTGTCCTGATAACTCTGGAAGGTGCAATTCTTCAACACGCAGTGCTCTCCATTAATTCTAACTGCTTCAGCTTGCGATCCTTTGTAAGGAGTTGTGTTTTTTACGGTAAGATTCTCCAACCAAACTTCGTTAGCATCAATACCGAATAAGGCCCTGCCAACCCTTGATGGGTTCAATGAATTGTTATTTAGCCCCTGAATGACACACCCATCCCTGCTTTGGCCTACAAAATGAAGCTGATTCTTGCCCTGCCCAACATAGACAATGCCGTTATAGACTCCCTTTTTAACATGGATCTGGATCGGGAAGGTATTGTCATCAGGTACGTAATCTACCGCTCCCTGAATGGTGCAAAAGTCACCCGACCCATCGGCCGCAACAGTCAGATCGCTTTTGGGATGCCGTAGTGGCTCTCGAGTCGAGAAGCTCCAGGTGCAACCGCCTGCGATTTCGGGGAATTGCTTTCCATCATCTCCAAGCAGTACTCCTGGATCGATGGAGGCGACGTAACGCTCACCTGATTTCAATGCACCGTCATGCAGGTGGATCGTCATGGTATGCCCACTCAATGAAACAAGTTCATCATGAAAAATCCTTCCCCCAACAGAATTGGTGAAGACATCCTTACCAAGCTGCAAGGAATCAACGATCGAACCATCGGCAGGCTTTTTAACCACAATCCCTCCAGAACCCAACGATTGGGGCATGGCCTCAAAGCTCAATTGCAAGAGCGTGTCAGGAGGCACGCTTTTTGAACCATCAACGGGACTGAGCACTACCCTCCCACTCACAGGAAGGCAACTCAACTCCAGCAGAGTTGGAAGAATCAATACCGCAAGCATCCGGCAAAGACATGCCATGACAAAAACTTTTCTGGGGGGGGGGAGCCAGCCTACTTACTTTCCAAGTAGCAGTGGCCTCATGTGCCTCTCAAAAAGGTTTCCCGTGACATTCTTAGCGATGATGGCTTCGTGCTTCTTGAGGGCATTCAAGTAACGATCGCCTAACTTTGCCGCGACCTTGAAGCTGACGTGCAGCAACTGTCGGAGACTCGCATTAAATTGTTGATTTTTGGGATCGTGACGAAGAGCTGAAACAAATTGATCAGAAGTCCATTCATTCACCTCTTCAGCACTCGGCAACCTGGACTTATCGATGTCGATAACGGAGGCATAAGGGGCGCAGAACTCATCCACATGACCGATTGAGTAGGCATAGATCTCCTTGGCTATTTCAAGGCCATCACCACCCGCCTCGGCCAGACCAATCAGTTCCTCAAGCCAGGTAGTACCAGCAGTTTTGATATGTACCCCGGCATCGAACTTGATGAGAGCCCGGCGCATCGGTTCATAGATTGAGAATTTATCACTGCCAGAATGAACGCTGAGTTTCAATGAAGGCGGAAGACCATATTGATTGATGGCAAACGCAATCACGGCCAGATCCTCATTGAACTCCTGCTCGAACTGAACAAGGTCACCGACATAATCAACACCCTTGTTAAATCGGCCTGTGAACTTTGGCGCGATTGTCTGAATGGGAATGCCTTCATCGGCAATAGCGGCTAGGATGATAAGCAGTTCGGGTGGTGTCTGGGGTGAATCCGTCTCGTCCATCGAAACTTCAGTCACAAAGTTTTCGCCCCCCTTGATACCTGCAACATGACGATAAATCCTGCCCGCTTCTTGAACTGCCAGTAGGAACTTATTGGCAACACGCTCCACCTCGGCGGCACTGATTTCAAAGGGACGATCAATGTGAGGAATCGTAACAGTGCCAACCAACTCCGGATGCCTTTCGACAAATGCCATTACAATATCAGGATCTGCTGGCATTCCGATCGAGTCAGCAACATCAAGGGTAAAGAAATCGGAGGGGGTAATGAACCGGTCAACCGTCTCAAGTCTTATATGGTCGGCATCGACATGGTAGGGCTTCTTCCAACCAATGGCCCTGACAGCATCATCAGCCTCAGAACGGAGACTCGAAGGTTCAGTTCCCACAAAAGTGTGCTCTCTATGTGATTTGTTCCAGACAGGAATAAAATCCGCACCTAGTTCGGCTGCCATCACGCAGGCTTGCAACTGAGCTTTACCTTGATGGCCGAAACGGTCACCCATACCGAAGGAGAACTTACCCAAGGGAAGATAATTTTTCATCCCCTCACTTTAGCTTGTAAGCGAGATAAAGGGAAATCGTCATTTTTTATTTATGACCGCCTATTATCATTTCAGCGGAAAGCGCCTTGCACAAAAAGTGAATAACTTTAGCACCCATGCTCGTACTTACAAGGGTATGACCCCGGGTGGAATCGAACCACCATCTAGAGTTTAGGAAACTCCTATTCTATCCGTTGAACTACGGGGTCAGCCAAAAAATGAGTTTATCAACCTATTCAAGCTGTGACAAGGCCATGACGCCGACTGGTGGTCAAACAGATTCGCTTAATCGCCTGCCTACAACCATCTTTTTAAAAAAGACGCCCAGCTTTCCGCAAAAAGCCTTGCCGTGGATACGCATAGATTCCATACCAAGATATACAACAGGAGTGGTGAAAAGGGTAAGGGCCTGAGAAACAAGTAATCCACCCACTATAGCGACACCCAAGGGTTGACGCAGTTCGGAACCAACACCCATACCGATGGCTAAGGGAAGCGATCCAAATATTGCGGCTGCGCTAGTCATCATGATCGGTCGGAATCGCACGATGCACGCCTCATAAATGGCATCCCTAGGGGATAACAAACGATCCCGTTGGACCTCGATGGCATAATCAACCATCATGATGGCATTCTTCTTAACAATGCCGACTAGGAGGATGATGCCGATCATGGCGACGATACTCAGTTCCATTTTGACAATAATAAGAGCCAGCAAGGCGCCAATGCCGGCTGTGGGTATGGTGGAAAGTATGGTCAATGGGTGAATAAGGCTCTCGTAGAGCATTCCAAGAACAATGTAAACGGCAAGAATTGCAGCCATAATCAGCAACGGTTGCGTTGAAAGGCTATCTTGGAAGAGAAGCGCATTCCCGGCAAAGCCCCCTTTGATCGTCGGGGGCATTTTCAATTCAGTCATCGCACTATTCACGAGATCCTCCGCCTCACCTAAAGAGACGCCGGGAAGAAGGTTGAAAGAAAAGGTGACAACTGGAAACTGACCCTGATGATTCAGTGATAGAGGTTGGGTAACCTGTTCAAAGTGAGCAATTGCACTCAATGGAATCATTTTTCCCGCTGCTGATTTAACATAAATCTTGGAGAGATAGGCGGGATCCTTTGCCATTTCAGGATCTGCTTCGAGGATGACATGAAATTGACTGAGCGTATCGTACATTGTTGAGACTTGCTGCTGACCGAAAGCATTATAGAGAACATGGTCAATTTGAATCGGCTGAATACCGAGGCTGCCTGCAAGATTACGGTCAACGACGACCTTGACTTCACGTCCCTGGAACTGAGAGTCGGCATTGATATCAACCAGTTGGGGGTATTTTTGAAGTTTCTCAATAAGTCTGGGTGCCCAAGTTATGAGGGGCCCAATGGTATCGGATCGAAGAGCATACTGGTACTGTGCCCTGGATTGCCTTCCTCCCATCCTTAGATCCTGAGCGGGGGCAAGATAGGTCCTGGTGCCCTTTACCGCGGCGAGTTTGGGGCGCAGTCGATTGATGACTCCATCGACATCCAGGCCGCGCTTAGCCTTTGGCTTCATGGCGATGTAGAGGCGACCATTATTGGAACTCGTGCCACCATTTGATCCGATGACGGAAGCCACGTGCTCGACTGCTGGATCATCCTTGATGATCTTTGCTATTTGTTGCTGCTTCTCCTGCATGGATAGGAATGAAATATCCTGAGCACCCTCCGTAGTTCCAAAAATCAATCCTGTGTCCTGCTGAGGAAAAAAACCTTTTGGCACGACTGTATAAAGGTAGGCCGTCAGGAAAATCGTAGCTGCAGTTAAAATCTGCATCAGTACAACGTGTTGAAACACCCAATCCAATCCTCTGCGATAGGATGACTGCATTGCACTGAATGCAGCTTCAAACAAAGAGGAAAATCGGTTTTCAGGTTGATCACCCTCCTTGCGCAAAAAACGCGCACATAAAGAGGGAGTCAACGTCAGTGAAACAACAAGGGAAACCAGAATGGCTGAACTTAACGTCACCGCAAACTCATGAAAGAGCCTTCCAATAACCCCACCCATCAAGAGGATGGGAAGAAAGATAGCAACCAAGGAGAGACTCATGGAAACAACGGTAAAACCTATCTGCTTTGCACCGAGAAGGGATGCTTCCAGAGCAGATTGTCCCGACTCCATGTGACGTACGATATTCTCAATCACCACAATGGAATCATCAACAAGGAAGCCTACAGAAACGGTAAGCGCCATGAGAGAGAGATTATTGAGACTGTAGCCGAATAGCCACATCACCCCGAATGTAGCGGCCAGGCAAAGGGGAACCGTAATTCCGGCAATAAAAGTGGGGGCAAGTCGTCGGAGGAAAAGGAACATGACTAGAACAACCAGGGCACTAGTGATCATCAGCGTTGTTTGCACATCATCAACTGAAGCACGAATTGTCTGTGTACGATCCGACACCACATCCAAGTGAACCCCTGGCGGCAGCCATGAACGGAGGAGTGGGAGGATCTTCTTAATACCATCGACGATTTCTATGACATTGGCATCGCTCTGCTTGAAAACGGGCATGATCACGGCACGCTTGCCGTCAAACCAACCGCCTTGGTAGCGATTCTCCGTTCCATTCATGACTTTTGCGACAAAGGAAAGAGGAATTGGGATCCCATTTCTCTGGGCGATTACAAGATCCTGATAGTCCTCGGCACCAAGAAGTTGATCATTAACTCGCAAGCTGTAGGAACGATCTGGCGTTTCAATGAAACCCCTGGGAGCAAAATGGTTGGCTCCTGTTAAAAAGGCCTGAAGATCATTCATTCCCAAGCCGATACTTGCCAACTGTGCCGGATCTACCTGAACCCTGACAGCAGTCTTTGCTCCTCCGGAAATCATGACCTGACTGACTCCAGGAATCTGGTTGATACGCTGGGAAATAATGTCATCGGCATAAGTATAGACATCCGAAAGAGGTTTCGTATCCGAAGTCATTGCAAGAACCATGACCGGAGCGCCGGCAGGATTGACTTTGCGGTAATCAGGAGGATTTTTAATTTCTGGAGGAAGATCATGTGCCGAGGCCCGTATCGCAGCCTCCACATCCCTCGCCGCCCCGTCTATATTCCTATCCAAATCAAACTGAACGGTGATATCACTGCTCCCTGACTTACTGGATGAAGTCATCTCTATCACGCCGGGAATCTGTCCGAGTCGCCTTTCCAACGGTGCCGCAAGAGCGGTGGCAGCAGTCTGAGAATCGATCCCCGGAACGTCGGCACCGACACTTACAGTCGGGAAATCAACACTAGGAAGGGGCGCAATAGGGAGGAAGAAATAAGCAGTGAAGCCAAGAAGAATAATCCCAAACGCAATCAAAGAAGTCCCCCTGGGACGACTGATAAAGGGGGCCGATAGATTCATGTGCTCAGGACGTCAAACCGCTATTTGAGAGAGATTTATTTTCTGGACTCTCATTTTCAGGGAGAAGTTTCTTCGAAACCCAGTTCTCCAAGCGATCCAGGTAGAGGTAGATGACAGGAGTCGTATAGAGTGTGATGAGTTGAGAAAGGAGGAGACCGCCCACGATCGCTATACCCAGGGGCTTGCGAAGTTCGGATCCAGTTCCTGATTGAAACGCAAGAGGAATTGCACCGAGGAGAGCAGCGGCCGTGGTCATCATGATGGGCCTGAATCGAAGAAGGCACGCCTGATAGATCGCATCACGCGCTGAGACATTTCCGTCCATGCGTGCATCAAGGGCAAAATCGATCATCATGATCGCGTTCTTCTTCACAATTCCAATGAGTAGAATGATTCCGATGAGAGCGACCAAGGTGAACTCCATACCGCAAAGAAGCAAGGCAGTGAAGGCGCCGACTCCAGCACTGGGAAGAGTTGATAGGATGGTGATCGGATGGATGTAGCTCTCATACAGAACTCCAAGCACGATATAGATCACAATAATTGCGGCGAGGATGAGCAATGGTTCGCTCGCAATGGATGCTTTGAACTCGGCCACGCTGCCAAGGAACTGAGTCTGGATACTATCGGGCATACCGAGTGAACGTTGCGCTTTTTCAATGACCTTGACGGCTTCACCAAGAGAATGCCCGTGACTAATATTAAAGGAAATGGTCGATGAGGGAAACTGCCCCTGATGGGTTATCATTAGTGGGCTTGTCTTGGTTTTAATACTGACCAGTGCGTTCAAAGGAACCAGCTTTCCGGAGGAGGAACTGACATAGATCTTATCAAGGGCATCCGGAGAATTGCTGTAGCCCGCGGCATTTTCCATCACGATCCTGTACTGATTTAACTGGGTGTAGATAACCGATATCTGGCGCTGTCCGAAGGCGTCGTAGAGAGTGTCATCGATCGCCTGGACCGGAACATTCAGTCGCGAAGCTGCCACACGGTCAATGGTGATTTCCAACTGAAGACCCATATCCTGCTGGTCACTGGCAACATCTGAAAGCACCGGATTATTACGGAGACGCTCTATCAGTTTAGGAATCCATGAACGAAGAACGGTCGGATCGGCATCCTCGAGAAGATATTGGTACTGGGTCCGACTGATGCGTGTATCAATTTGAAGATCCTGAGAAGGCTGCAAATAAAGAGTGATTCCCGAGACGAGACGAGCCGTCGCAGACAGGCGGTTCATGATCACTGCGACTGGACTCCTTTTCTCACGAGGTTTTAGAACAATATAGAGTCGACCCGAATTCTGGGTGGAGTTGACAATTCCGGTTCCAACGAAAGCCGCGACTCGAAGCACGTCAGGATCTTTTGCTATTAAGGCCGAGAGTTCTTGCTGTCTTTCCTTCATCTGAGTGAAGGAGATGTCTTGGGCTGCATCTGTGACGCCTATAATAAGGCCTGTATCCTGGACTGGGAGGAGACCTTTCGGAATCAGCACGAACATGATTCCGGTGACGACCAAAGTTCCTAAAGCCACAACAAGGGTTCCACGTTGGTGGCGAAGAACCCAAAGCAGGGTGCGATCATAGAACCGAAGGGCACTTTCAAAAAATCCCTCCAACGAGCGAGAAAGATTTGATTCCTTCTCATGACTTTCGGCCTTCAGCATCTTTGAACACATCATGGGAGTGAGTGTCAGGGAAACGATTGCCGAAACGATGACGGCCGTACTGAGCGTAATGGCAAATTCTCTGAAGAGGCGCCCCACAATACCGGACATGAAGAGAAGCGGAATAAAGACCGCAATCAGTGATATACTTAAAGATATGACGGTGAAGCCGATCTGACGCGAACCTTTCAGGGCTGCCTGCAGGGGGGAATCTCCCAGCTCGATATAACGGACGATATTTTCGATCATGACAATTGCGTCGTCGACCACAAACCCCGTGGAAATCGTTAGGGCCATCAAGGATAAGTTATCAAGGCTGAAACCCAACAGGTACATGACCGCAAAGGTTCCTAAAACGGAGAGAGGCAGGGCGATGCTGGGGATAATGGTAGCGCTCAACTTCCGTAAAAAAAGGAAGAGAACAAGCACCACAAGAAAAACCGTCAGCAGGAGTGTGAACTCAACATCATTGACAGATGCCCGGATAGTTTCGGTACGGTCGGAGAAGATTGAAATATGGATTCCTGGGGGGAGAGATGCCGACAACTTCGGAAGAAGTTCCTTCAAGCGATCGACCGTGTTGATGATATTTGCACCGGGTTGTCGCTGGATATCCAGTAATACGGCCTGACGGTAAGGACTCTGCGCACTAGATATCCATGCTCGGACAAGTGTGTTCTCGACATCGTCCTGAACCGAGGCGACATCCATGAGACGTACCGGCGAATTGTTATTCGTATTGTAGGCAAGTATCAACGGAGCAAGCTCCGCCGCACTAAGGATCTGATCGTTAGCACCAATCGTAAAAGACTGCTTTGCTCCATCAAAGCTCCCCTTGGGAGAATTGGCATTAGCTTGGTTGATCGTTGTGCGGACGGATTCCAAGCTTATCCCCTGGGCGTTTAGAGCCGCAGGATTGAGTTTCACGCGAACTGCTGATTTCTGATTGCCTTGAATGGTGACCAGACCGACTCCCTGGACTTCACTTAGTTTCTGGGCAAGGACTGAATCCGCGAAATCATTAATCCTGACGAGCGGCAGAGTGTCTGAGGTGATTGCAAGCGTAAGTATCGGAGCGTCGGCCGGGTTAACCTTGTTATAGACCGGGGGATTCGGCATATTCGGAGGTAATACTCCTCCAGCAGCATTGATGGCTGCCTGAACATCTTGGGAAGCTTGATCAATATTTTTCCCGAGCACGAACTGGAGAGTTATCACAGAAGTTCCAAGAGAACTGATCGAGTTCATCGAGGAGAGTCCGCTGATCTGTCCGAATTGCTTCTCAAGGGGAGCCGTGACAAGCGAGGCCATGACTTCCGGATCAGCCCCGGGGTACTGGGAGGTCACCTGAATCGTTGGGAAATCGACTGCCGGTAAAGCTGAAATAGGAAGGAACCTGAACCCAAGTATACCGACAAGGACAAGAGCCACCATCAGAAGGGATGTGGCAACTGGCCTCTTAATAAAAGGTTCGGAAATATTCATGAGTGATCTTTGTATAAGAATCAAAGATTCCCTAGGACATCAGATGCGCAAGGACACAAGGCCAATATCACGCAGAGGCCATCAGGGGGTTTTATGATGACGGGAACCTGATTCAGAACCTGTTTTGGCGGATGCTGTGGAGACCGGGGAATTTGGTTGAAGGCGATACTGACCGTCCACAACCACTTTTTCACCCGCTTTGATCCCGGATTCAATCAGTGTAAGACCTGCCTCCGCTCCTCCCGTTGCGACGGGCCTCATTTCGGCTGTGTTGGACTCACCCACAACATAAACATAGCTGCCCTCCGGTCCCAGTTGCACCGCTTCCGTAGGAACAACCAAGGCATCAGGATGCTTGCCTACAAGAAGCCGGACATTGACAAACTGACCAGGCCATAATTTGTAATCCTCGTTATCGAAGACAGCTTTTAGTTTCACCGTTGCCGTGGATGTATCGATCTGATTGTCGACGACACTCAGCACACCGGTGGCAAGTGGTGTCTGATTATTGCGATCCAGGGCAGTAACCTGAAGAGATTTGCGAGCCAGCATCGGTTCCCGGATTTCCGGGAGACTTTGCTGGGGGAGCGTGAACGCAACATAGATCGGTTGAATCTGGTTGATCGTGACAATCGAGGAAGCTCCATTGGCCATATTACCACCCACCGTGACCTGATTTCCAACATCCACCTGCTTGACTCCAGTTCGGCCACTTATAGGGGCGGTCACTCTGGTATAATCCAACTGTGTTTTTTGCAGTTCAACGTTGGCATCATCTGCCTTAACAGTTGCCTCAAGTTGCGCAACGAGATACCTCTGCGTGTCAAAAGTCTGATGATCCAGGACATTTTTCTCGAGAAGAGACTTGTCACGGTCCATCAGAACCTGAGCGCTTTGTAACTGGGCAACATCCTGAAGTTTCTTGGAAACGGCTTGATCATATTGAGCCTGGTAAGTTCTAGGGTCAATGATGGCCAAGACATCCCCCTGCTTTACTTCCTGCCCCTCCTGAAACCTAATTTCTTGAATTTGTCCAGATACTCTCGCATTGACCAAGACCGAATTAAAAGCCTGCACGGTTCCGAGTCCGTTCAGATAAATCGGAAACTCTTCCGTAATAGCAGTGGCCAACGTGACTGGAACAGGACCTCCATTACCCAGACCTCTCCTTGACTTTGAATGCGTTGAAGCATCCTCAGCATGAGGATAAAAACGCCAGACCAGAAGTGCGGTAACAACAAGTAGGAGTAACCATTTGATCCATTTGAAGGATCCTTTTTTAAGGGTCGTCTTGGGGTCGATTTCCTGCAATCTATCCTGAGAAGTGCCTTGCGAGGAATCGTGTTGAGAAGGGTTCATAGGACAGTTGTTTTAACACTTACGGTGTACGTTTGTTGTAGATAAATTGAATAAATGCACTGTGATCAGTTGAACTTTGCCATAAGGGCACGGATCGTCACGAAAAGAATGGAGTCCTTGGTTGCGTCAAATGAATGGCTATTCGGATAGAGCGGATAGATCAAGGGATAGGCAAATCTGTACCCAAGCACGGACTGATCTTCTGCAAGTTGTGTTACTATTGAGGCACGCTCTGAGCCTCTTGGACTTTTTACATAAGAGACAACTTCCGGCGGGCTTGATTTTCCAAAGGTTGTTGGCAACTCAACGATCACAGGAACTGCGTACTTTTCATGCAAGGCCTCTATTGTTGACTTATTTGCCTTGAAGTCCCAAGCCCTCATCACGATGAAGTCAACTCCCTGTGGAATGAGAGAGAGTGGCCCCTCAAAGCCCACAATCTGCCCGCAGGAATGGGCGTAAGAAATCCCCTTCGCGAGAACCAGGGCATTAACCTCTTT
>Ga0207955_1000361_pt1 | contig 13565 bp, 13 predicted proteins | sample CryBogCBE29Jun09_FD_184563 | JGI IMG/M metagenome (GOLD analysis project Ga0207955, IMG submission 184563) | Freshwater microbial communities from Crystal Bog, Wisconsin, USA - CBE29Jun09 (SPAdes) (version 2) | ecosystem: Environmental > Aquatic > Freshwater > Lake | place: Crystal Bog... | reverse complement strand
CAACCGCGCCACGACGTCCGGATCGTGCCCGGATTCGGTCGCGGAGCCCGGCACAACGTGCTCGAGCGCGATGCGCTGCAGCAAGCTCGACAACTCGACGAGCACCTGATCGTAATCCGGTGCCTGATCGTCGAGCGAATGGATGGTCTCTATCAAGCCCACCGCATCACCGAGGGCCAACTGGTCCACGAGACGCGCCACGTGCGTGCGATCGATGGTGCCGAGCATCGAGCGTACGTCGGCTTCGCCGACCCGGCCGCCACCGAACACCAAGGCTTGGTCGAGCAACGAGAGCGCATCGCGCAAGCTGCCGTCCGCGGAACGCGCGATCAACGGCAACGCCGCCGGCTCCGTCGCGACCCCTTCCGCCTCCAGAATATGCGCCAATCGGTCTGTGATGAGCCCGATGGGCAAGCGCTTGAGGTGGAACTGCAAGCAACGCGAGACGACCGTGATCGGCAGTTTTTGCGGATCCGTGGTCGCGAGCAAGAATTTCACGTGCGGCGGCGGCTCCTCCAGCGTCTTCAAAAACGCATTGAAGGAGTGCCCGGAAAGCATGTGCACCTCGTCGATGAGGTAGACCTTGTAGCGACCGCGGGACGGAGCGTACTGCACGTTCTCCAACAGCTCACGCGTATCTTCCACTTTGGTGCGCGACGCCGCGTCGACTTCGATGAGGTCCACGAATCGACCTTCGTCGATCTCGCGGCACGCCGCACAGGTGCCGCACGGCTGGGCGCTCACACCGGTATCGCAGTTCAGCGCCTTGGCCAGCAGGCGCGCAATGGTGGTCTTACCCACGCCGCGCGTTCCGGTGAAGAGGAAGGCGTGGTGCACCCGCCCGGAGTCGAGGGCATTGGAGATGGCACGGACGACGTGCTCTTGGCCTACCAATTCACGGAAGGCCTTGGGTCGCCATTTGCGGGCAAGAACGAGGTAGCTCAAGGGTCAGCCCCGTGAATCCGAATGGAGGCGACCCGCGCCGGCACCCCTCCGGCACCCGACCGTACCACTGCCCTTGCTCCCTTCCGGGCCTGGGGGGGTTCGCGGCTAGTCGTCGCGGAGGAACCGACGCGGGTCACCATTGAACCGCTTGACCGGATACCGCCGGACCGGTCGACATCCGTCGTGTACGGCGGGCGGGCCTCAAGCCCTGACCGGCCGACGTCGTGACGTCCATCAAGTCCAGCACTTTATCGCATCCAGCCCCTGCCCGGAACGCTTTTGGGCGGTCGATGGGCCCCGATCGACCGCCCACCGTCTCGTCCCTGCCCTGTCCCCAGTGCCGATACGGCGCGGGCGGGTCACCCCGCCGCGCGCGGCGACGGATCGGCGTGCCCTCGAAAAGTATGGCAAAGACGCTGTCGCCGGACCTGCGCGTGCCTTACAACTACCGTCCCTTTGTCTGTCCCACGGTTCCGATGCAGCTTTCGATCATCATCATCACGAGGAACGAGGCCGCCAACATCCGCGACTGTCTGCGCAGCTGTGCGTTCGCCGACGAGCGGATCGTGGTCGACTCCGGCAGTACCGACAATACCGTTGAGCTCGCCTTGGCCGAGGGCGCCCACGTGGTGGAGCACGCCGACTGGTGTGGGTTCGGGGTTCAGAAGAACCGCGCCTTGGCGTTGGCGCAGGGCGACTGGGTGCTGTCGTTGGACGCGGACGAACGCGTCACTCCAACCCTCCAGCGACAAATCATCGAGGCCATGGCCACCGGCGTGGCGGACGGCTACGAAATTGGCACGCAAACAGACTTCTACGGTCACCGCGTCCGCCACTCCGAGTTCTACGCCAACACGTCGAGCATCCGTCTGTTTCGGCGTGGCAGCGGTCGATTCCGCGATGCGCTCGTACACGAGAACGTCGCCCTGGATTCCGGACGTGTCGCGCACTTGTCGGCACCGCTGCAGCATTTGTCCTTCGTCGACCCCGACACGTACTTGCGTAAAGTGAATCAATACGCGGATTTGCAGGCGCGAATGCTTTACGAGCAAGGGCGTCGATGCACGTATTTCGCGGCACCCTTACGGGCGGCGGCAGCGTTCTTTAAGTCGTACGTGATCAAGCTCGGCGTGTTGGACGGCAGTGCCGGTTTCATGGTCGCCGTGTTTGCGGCCGAAATGACCTACCACAAATACTTCAAGTTGATGCTGTTGACCCAACGCGACGACTGAATCCGTCGCGCGGCTCCGCAGGCACCGGCGCCGCCGACGGCAGGGCGGTTCGTCGCTCGCCGAGCGCCGAACCGCCTTCACCGCCGCGACCGCTACGGGCTCAGCGGCCGTCGAACCGGTCGAGGTGCATCACCTTCGTCCAGGCCGCCGCGAAATCCCGCACGCACTTCGCAGCGCCGTCGTGCTGGGCATACACCTCGGCAATGGCCCGCAATTGCGCGTTCGATCCGATAACCAGATCCGCCCGTGTCGCCGTCCAGGCGAGCTGACCGGTCCGACGGTCACGCCCTGCATAGGCGTTATCACCCGTCGGCGCCCACGCGATCGACATGTCCACCAAATGGACAAAGAAATCGTTGGTGAGCGCACCGACGCGGTGCGTAAAGACCCCCGCGCGCGAGCCACCGTGATTCACCCCGAGCACCCGCAGCCCGCCGATCAACACCACCATCTCCGGCGCGCTCAGCGTCAACAGTTGCGCGCGATCCAGCAACCGCGCCTCGGGGGACACGCGATCGTCCGCCCGGTGGTAGTTGCGGAATCCGTCCGCCGGCGGTTCGAGCACCGCGAACGACGCCGCGTCGGTCTGCTCTGCCGAGGCATCCGTCCGGCCCGGGACAAACGGCACAGGGAGGGGATGTCCTGCGGCCAGCGCAGCCGCTTCAACGGCGGCCGTACCCGCCAGCACGATCAAATCGGCCAGCGAGAGGCGCTTGGCACCGGTCTGGCGATCGTTAAACGCGTGCTGGATCAACGCCAACCGGGCCAACACGCGCGCAATGCGTTCAGGCTCGTTGACCGCCCAATCCTTTTGCGGCGCGAGCCGAACCCGCGCACCGTTTGCGCCGCCGCGCTTGTCGCTGCCGCGGAACGTCGACGCCGATGCCCAAGCGGTTGAGACGAGATCGGCCACGCTCAGTCCCGAGGCCAGGACCTGCTGCTTGAGCGCTGCGATATCCGCCGCATCGATCAGCGGATGGTCCACCGGCGGCAAGGGGTCCTGCCAGAGCAGGTCCTCCGCAGGCACTTCGGGGCCCAGATACCGCGATTTCGGACCCAAATCACGATGCGTCAATTTGAACCACGCCCGTGCGTAGGCATCGGCAAACGCGTCGGGATGAGCCAAGTACGACCGCGCGATCGGCTCATAGACGGGGTCGTAACGAAGCGCGAGATCCGCAGTGGTCATCATCGGCGCAACGCGCTGCGTAGGGTCATGCGCACCGGGGATCATGTCGTTCGGCGCAACGTGCATGGCCCGCCACTGTTTCGCGCCCGCCGGGCTGTGGACCAGTTCCCACTCGTACTTGAACAGTACGGTGAGGTAGCCCATGTCCCACGTCGTGGGATGGGGTTTCCACGCCCCTTCAATGCCACTGGTCGTCGTGTCGCCGCCGCGACCGGTGCCGTGGCGGTTGATCCACCCAAGCCCCATGGCTTCGAGCGGTGCGGCCTCGGGCGCGGGTCCGACCAAGGCCGGGTCGCCTGCGCCATGCGCCTTGCCGAAGGTATGACCACCCGCAATCAGTGCCACGGTTTCGGCATCGTCCATGCCCATGCGTGCAAACGTTTCACGGATGTCACGGCCGCTCGCCACGGGATCTGGCCGTCCATCCGGCCCCTCCGGGTTCACGTAAATAAGGCCCATCTGCACGGCCGCAAGCGGGTTCTCAAGATCGCGATCACCGCGATACCGGCTGTGCGGCCGGTCGCTGGTCGCCAGCCACTCGGTTTCCGCGCCCCAATAAATATCCTCTTCCGGGGCCCAGATATCCTCTCGACCACCGGCAAAGCCAAAGGTCTTGAAGCCCATCGTCTCCATGGCGACATTGCCCGCCAAAATATAGAGGTCCGCCCAGGAGATCGCGTTGCCGTACTTCTGCTTGATCGGCCACAAGAGACGGCGCGCCTTGTCGAGGTTGCCGTTGTCCGGCCAACTGTTCAGCGGTGCAAAGCGCTGATTACCGGTGCTGGCGCCGCCCCGCCCGTCCGCGATCCGGTACGTGCCCGCGCTGTGCCACGCCATGCGGATGAACAGACCGCCGTAGTGCCCCCAGTCGGCAGGCCACCAATCCTGCGAGTCGGTCATCAGCGCGGCGAGATCCTGCTTGAGGGCTGCATAATCGAGCCGCGCAAAGGCCTCGGCGTACTTAAATTCAGCATCCATTGGACTCGACACCGGCTGATGCTGGTGCAAGATCGCGAGATTCAGTTGATTCGGCCACCAGTCCGCATTGGATCGGTCGCCATGCGTCGCACGAGCGCGGCTCGCGGAATGAAAGGGGCATTGCACGGGGGCAGAGGGTTCAGTCATCGCCGTCTCCTCGGAGGTCGCGTTTGAGCATCGGTCAGGACGCGAGCCTGTGTACGGCATCGCGTTCCGACGAACACCCGAGAGTCGCCGTATCAGTATCACTTAACGACAGTGTAGGCCGTTCGGTGACGGGAGCTGCCACTGTACGAAAGATCCAGCGTCAGCGTGGTCGATTGTTCAGATCGCAGCAATAGGCGTTCCGTATCGCGGACTTCGGCAAGTGCCGATTGACCCGCGGACAACCCGCGACGGTCGGGAGCAACCTAGCGGGCGCATTTGGATGCGACCCTCGCTGCAATCCGTTCTCCGCGTCGACTCTACGAGCGGACGCACCAGCGCAACATCCTACTCGCGCCGACCCCCAGGCCACGCTAGGTTACATGCTAACCAATAGGATGCCCGCTGATGACAAAGGTAAGCCCTCCCCGCTCTTCCCGGGTCAAGGTCGCAGAACACCGAGCGCGATTACGCGCTCAAGGCTTGCGGCCGATACAAATCTGGGTTCCCGACGTTTGCGCACCGGCGTTTCAGTGAGAGGCGCGACGGCAATCCGCGTTGGTTGCGGCCAGCTTTCCAGCGGACGAAGATCAAGCCTTCATCGATACGGTTCCGGTTGGGTCGATGCCTGAGATGGGGTGACATTTGAACGGTTTCCGGTGGAAAAGACGATGCCGGTAACCCTCTACCGACAGTCGTCATTCAAGACGACAATTTTGATGGAACTGATTCAATCACGCTGTGTGCGTTTACGACCGATGAAACCTAAGCGCCCCTCTTTCGACTGCTCATTCAACCGAGCGATCGGAACGACCTGCGCTGCGCCTCGCGCTTAATGGTCGACAAGATCGCAACCGTCCCGAAGTCCGAATTAGGCAGGGCGCTAGGACACTTGGACGATGAGGATGTCGTGCGATTGAATCAGTCGATCATCGTTTTCTTGGCGCTCGAGATATCACCCCGTTCGACTCAGGCTCAGTAGGACACCGCGGAGAGGTTCGTCTACGGCCTAGATTGACCCAGCTTGCGCTGTGTGACGGAGATCGCTCACCTCCGTCTGAATAGGGCTCGCATCTGGGCTATTCCGGGCAATACGGAGCCGACACGACTCTGTATTTTGCGAAGATCGGCAAGATTCCGGCGACCGCTTGGACTTGGTCTCCTGTAAGAACCACAAAGCCGGCATGAGCCGCCTTCGTACTTCAACTGTCTGGCGGTGGATCGAGTCTGCCAGATACTGCTCTCAGCAACACCGAACCGCGTAACAGGGAATTTTTCAGGGAATTTCAATGACCTCGACAGGCCTTCCCCCACGTCCAACTGAAATCTCTCGCCGCATCAGAGAGTTGCAGGAATTTCTATGAAAAGAGACGCGAACCGAACAGGGAACATAGCCCCGATTGCAGGGAGGGCGCCAGCCTGAACATAGCTTCACTACACACTCCGGAACGTCAAATGCATCGAACCGAAGGCGACGTCCGGTTGACCGGAAACAGCCCTTGAAATTCGCCTGCTGATAGACTAAATGTAGTCACATAGATCCACATTCGTGAGGCCTTACATGCGAGCGATCAACCTACGGGACGCCAAAGCTGGATTTTCCAGCCTCGTGGATGAAGCCATCAAAGGCGAAATCGTGACCATCACCCGCCATGGAAAGCCTGTTGCGGCGCTTGTCTCCGTGGAGGCCGCAGAGATTGCGCGCAAGACGCTCGACCGTAAACGGGCGGGATTGGTCAGTTATCTGCGGACATTCCCAGGCGGAGATTTAGGCCGCAACCGCAGCCCCTCGCGGGATGTCGAGCTTTGACCGGTTTTCTGATCGACACCAATGTCGTCTCGATGCTGGCACCATCGAAATTGGAGGCACCTGCTGATTTCCTACAATGGCTCGATCGTCAAGACACCGACGGGAAAATCTTTCTTTCGGTTGTGACCATCCACGAGATTCAAAAGGGAATCTCTCTCCTCGAGCACAAGGGGGCGACGGCGAAGGCAAGTGCCCTGACCGCATGGCTTAACGGCCTGATCTCGGCCTACGACGACAAAATCCTTGCCTTCGATGCGCAGGGGGCTGAGGCTGCCGGTAGGCTCGAAGCGAAGGCATTGTCTGCGGGTCATGACCCAGGCATGGCTGACGCGGTGATCGCCGGCACAGCCTTAGCGCACAACCTGGTCGTCATCACCCGCAACATCAAGGATTTTTCGCCTTTCGGTATCAGCGTTTTGTCGCCCGATGAGGCCAGTCTTCGAATTGATCCATCCTGATTACTTCAGAATTGCGATCTAAAAATCACACCCCGATGTTGGCAGACAGCAATCGCTTCGGCTCGAAAGGCCGGGACTGCTTGGGCTCGCGTTCTTAAGCCCCGATCTGACCGAGGCCATTTTGGACGGCCGCCAATCAGAGAGGCTCTCCCTTGCGGCGATTAGGGCTAACTCTGTGCCGCTGGCTAGGTCTGAACAGCGAGCCCGATACGCCTGATTGAACCCTCGACACGGGCTACGCTCGTCGGGACTGACGCCGATGCGACTCTGTCTTTTGGCAAAAAGAGGAAAGCGCCCGGGGTGAAGCCGCACACGGCCGAAGTAGGGTCTTAGCCAGAGTCACAGAGCGACCCAATAGGCCTATTTTCCCCGTAAAAAGCACAAAGCCGGCGTGAGCCGGCTTCGTACTTCAACTGTCTGGCGGAGAAGGCGAGATTCGAATCCATTAGTACATCGGAATCGCGCCGACGCATTAGCGCTACCCTTGGAAGGACTTACAACAAGAATAGATTCCACTTGATTTATTGTATATACGTATATATAATAAATCTGAATGGATATCTCTTTCGATCCGGCAAAGAACGAACGGAACCTCGCCCTGCGAGGAATCCCGTTCACGCTCGTCGCCAGATTTGAATGGGATTCAGCCCTGATTGTTGAAGACCTACGTCGGGACTATGGAGAGCGTCGAATGCAGGCACTCGGTTTCATAGACACTCGTCTGCATATGCTGGTCTTCACTCCGAGGGGAACAGCGACACATGTCATCAGCCTCCGCCGAGCGAATCAACGCGAGATCAACCTCTATGAAGCACAAACCGAATCCTGAAAAGGCGGACCGCGAAAACCCCGTTTGGACGGCCGCGACCTTCGCAAAAGCACGACCCGCAAAAGAGGTGCTGCCCGAACTTTTTGGCAAATCCACGGTTGCAGAAATGGTCAAGCCGCGGGGTCGCCCGAAATCGCCTGAATCAAAAACGCTGATATCGCTGAGAGTGCCTAAAGACACGTTGGCACGGTGGAAAGCAACCGGGGCGGGCTGGCAAACGCGGATGGCAGAAGCGCTAGGTAAATTGGTTTAAGCCAACTCGAGCCATTGCGATTCCAAGTTCAGTAATTTTGCGCTCAAGTGACTCTGACTTTTTCGAAGTAGAGAATGAGTCGGGCGTTTGGCGCGAATTTCTCGCTCGGGGTTAGACTCTAAACCGTTCTGCTACTCAAGAGAGGGGTGACGTCGCCCTTATGAGCAATTGCTAATCAATAATTCAGCCATTGCTAAATAATATTTTGAGACTCTAGTCGCTCCTCAATTTGTCGGAGACGGACCATGACTCTGATCAAGCTCGCGCAAAGTGTTCGCGCCACGATAGGTTGTAGCTGCCCCGAGGCGCTCGATGTCGCACGGCGGATTCAGTTTTTTATCGCGCACCCTGACGCAAATCCGCTTTGCGCATTAGCTGGCGAGTTGACTGTTTTATGTAGACAAATGAAGTGAATTAGCGGCTATCTTCGAGCGGCATTACAGGGAGGAAATATGGCCAAATTGATTGGGATGATTGTTGCGGTGGTGATCAGCGCCACGCTTACTGGATGCGCTGCAAATGGGTACGCGCAGTTCTATCGCGGCGCTCCAGACGGGAAGGCCGTTCCAAATTACGTTCCAAGCAACGAACCTCTGCAAATCTTCTCGACGAATAATTTCGACCGAGACGTGGAATCTCTTTCACACCGCGGCTATGTCCCAATTGGCTCCTCGAGCTTCAATGGCGCAGCGAATAGAGTCACGGAACGCCAAGTAAGAGAACAGGCACAAAAAATTAACGCAGCGTTAGTTCTCGTTTCATCTCAACACACGGGAACCATGACGGGAGCAATTCCCCTCACGCTTCCCAACACAACTACTTCCGTCACAAATGGCAATGCGACGATTACGGGATCGAGAGGCTTCGCCAACGTCAACGGCACGGCGACCACTACAACGTATGGCACAAACACCGTCATGATGCCGTACTCGGTACAACGAGCTCACTTTAATGCCGTTTACTTCGTAAAAATGCACGCCCATCTCGGCGTTTGGTACGGCGTGATCGACGCTGCCACCCGCGCTCGATTGCAAACAAACGCCGGAGTTCTTATCAAATCTCTGGTGGATGGATCACCGGCTGCCAGGGCCGATATTTTGCCGGGGGACATCGTCTTAACCGCAGACGGCGAACGGGTAGACGGGCCGGAGGCGTTAAATGCGTTAATGCGCGGCAAGATTGGCCAGGAGGTAGTCTTTGGGATTGATCGCAACGGCACGCGAATTGAGAAACGAGTGACTCCTCAGCCGTAGCGGAGGCCCGCCTGCATTGAAAATCACGTCAAGCACCCGCGGGGAGACTTCTGTATTTCAGGGTGACCCCTGCCCCAATGGACATGACGGGCTGCGCTACGTCAGCACGCGACAGTGCGTGCAATGTAAGCGAGCAAATGGACGCAAGAACAGCTCGAGCGCTGCCCCATCGAAGACGTTGTCCGAAGCAACTAGGAACCAGTCACGGTGGGTGGCTGCATTTGAGGAGAATTACGCGGCGGTCAAGGCGCTCGGCTTAGGTGTCGTGCTGACCAAGGACCATCACGGCTCTCCGCTCCAGAAATGGGTCTACCGAATGCGCACCCGTTGGTCCGAACATCCTGCCGATCGACAGGCGCGGTTGCTCGAGCTCGGCGAGGCCGGCTGGTGGTTACGGACGGACGCCCCTCGCCATCAGACTCGCTCCGGCGTGCTTGTTGGAACTGAAGGACACAAAGCGCACAAACAAAGAGTGCTGAAGGTTTGGCGCGAGAAGAATGCGGACAGACTGCGCGAGCGCTTTCGGGATTACTACAAGCGCAGCCCGGATCTGCGCGAGAGGGCCGCGGCCGCTCGAACTGCACGGTTTAAGGCCAACCCAGGGCTCGCCGCGTATCTCACTTCGCTACGCCGGAAGCGCGAGCAGTCTCAGCGCTGCAGCTGTTGTACTAATCAGGAATTCCGGGTGGCCTACCTGGCAAATGCGGCCGCAGGCCTTGAGACGGACCACGAGACAAGCCTAGCGATCGCCATAGAGCTGGGTATGACCGGCGCGCACTGCGTGAAGAACCTGCGCGGACTAACTCCAGCCGAGCATCGGAAGAAAACGAGCAGCGACATCGCCCGCCTCGCCGAGATTCGGCGCGACAAGGGGGTTGGCTACCACAAAGGCAACGGGAGCCGGAAAGCAAAAAGGCCAGGTGATTGACCTGGCCTTTTCGTTTATGGGATCAGCGCGTGGGAAGATTGATGGGATACTGACCCGATATTCCGCAACGCATTGATTTTATTATGGGTTTGGCGGAGAGGGTGGGATTCGAACCCACGTATACCTGTGAGGGTATAACTGGAATTCCAGTCCAGCGCCTTCGACCACTCGGCCACCTCTCCGAAGCCGGCAAGCCTAACCGCGCGCGCGCCGTTAGGCAAACCCAATTACGCTTAATTACCCGGAGCGTCGTGTGTCGGCTTGGCCGAAGCCGCCGGCGCCTTCGCCTTCGTGCCCGCGTCGAACGGTGGCGGACTGTCCAAGCAGCCCTCCTTCACCGTGTGCTCGTGCGTTTCGCCCGGGCCGTCCGGAATCTTGATCGAGTTGTGGGTATTCGGTGGCGTCAAGCCATCCCCCACCCGCAGGGTGGGTACGGACCGGGCAGCCAAATACGGCGCATGCTCTTCGCACAACTCCTTCGCTGGGTCCTTCTTGTGCCAGCTCAGCAGATGCATCGACGAGAGCGACTTACAGCCCCCCAACGCCAAACCCGTCGCGGTCAGTGCGCACGCGAGGACGATCGTTTTCGGCCGGAACATCAACATTAGGCAACCCCTGCGGCCGTCATGGCGGCCAACACATCAGCCTGCGCACCCACCGTCAACGGTGTCAGCGGCAAGCGTATCCCGGTTCCGATGAAGCCGAGGCGGTGTACCGCCCACTTCGCCGGAATCGGGTTCGGTTCGACAAACAAGGCGCCGTGCAAGACGCGCAACGGCGCATCAGCGGCACGCGCCGCTTCAATATCTCCGGCCAACGCCGCTTCGCAGACCGCGCTCATGGCCGCGGGCGCGACGTTCGCCGTCACGGAAATGACGCCCTTCGCACCGGCGAGGATTGCGTCCACCGCGGTCGGGTCATCCCCAGACAGCACATCCAAGTCTTCGCCACAGGCCGCGCGCAACTCACGGACCCGCTCGTCACCCGCGACCGCTTCTTTGATGGCCACAATGCGCGGATGCTGCGCCAACCGACCCACGGTGGCCGGCAGCATGTCCACGCCGGTCCGTCCGGGCACGTTGTACAGAATGACCGGCACCGGCGAATCGTCGGCGATCGCGGTGAAGTGTTGGTACAACCCTTCTTGGGTCGGCTTGCTGTAATACGGGGTCACGACGAGAACGGCGTCCGCACCGGCCGCGGCCAATGCGCGGGTGCGCTCAATGCTGGCGGCCGTATCATTGGTGCCGCTGCCGGCGATCACCGGCAACCGACCCTCGAGGCGCGCCACGGCACGCCGAGTCAACTCCAACGCCTCGGCCAGCGTCACGGTCGGAGACTCGCCCGTCGTACCGCAGACCACGATGCCATCGGTGCCTTGGGCCAGATGCCAATCCAATAACCGGTCCCACGCGGCGTAATCGACTTCGCCGGTCTCGGTCATGGGGGTGACGATGGCAACGATACTGCCGCTATACATGTGATCGGACTCGGGTTTTGTCTGTAGGGCAGAGAGGCGCCGGGGTCGGTGATGGTACTGATGGGGGGGCAGCCCGCGCAAGCAAAACCCCGGGCACCTCGCTGTCGCGGTAGACTAAGGGCACCCTCCCCCCCAAAAAGTTCCCGGATGAAGCAGCTTCTTGCCCTTTCAGCCATCGGCAGCGACCGCACGGGTCTCGTGCACGATCTGACCCGCACCATCACCGACTGCGGTGGCAACGTCGTCGAGTGCCGGATGTCGGCCCTCGGCTCCGAGTTCGTGATGTCCCTGTTGATCTCGGGCAACTGGCACGCGCTCGCCAAAATCGAGGCGGAAGTGAAACGCATCGGCGAAGTCGGTCAGGTGGCGATCCAGTGTCGCCGCACCGAACCGCGGCCGGTGCGCTCGGACATGCTGCCCTACTCCGTCGATATCGTCTGTCTGGACCAGCCGGGCATCGTCTCGAGCGTGTCGGGTTTCTTTTCCGCGCGGGGGGTTGATATCGCCGAACTCGATACCCACAGTTATGCCGCGGCGCACACCGGAGCACCGATGTTCTCGCTCCGGCTCGTGGTCAGTGTCCCGAGCCGCATACACCTCGGGGTGTTACGCGAAGAGTTCATGGACTTCTGCGACCATCTGAATCTGGATGCCATCCTTGAACCTGTGAAGCATTAAATCGGAGGCGATCGCATGACTGCACCCACCCTCGGCAAGAAAGTGGCCGACATCAAGGCTGAGTCGACCGCCGGCGCTTGGCGCCTCAAAGACGCCCCAGGCCCGCTGGTGGTGTATTTCTACCCCAAGGACGACACCTCCGGCTGCACCAAGGAGGGAATCGCGTTTCGCGACCTCTATCCGGCGTTCCAGAAGGCCGGTGTGACGATCATCGGGGTGTCCCCGGACAGCCTAGCCTCGCACGCCAAGTTCCGCGCCAAGTACGAGTTTCCGTTCGACTTGGTCGCCGACCCCGACCAAGCGGTCTGCCAGCACTTTGACGTGTGGAAAGAAAAGAGCATGTACGGCCGCAAGTACATGGGCGTCGAGCGCAGCACGTTCTTACTCGATGCCAAGGGCATCCTGCGTGCCGAATGGCGCAAAGTGAAGGTCCCCGGCCACGCCGAGGCGGTCCTCGAGGCGGCGCTCGCCTTGGCGAATCCCGCATGACGCGGGCCGCCAAGGGCTCACGCACCACCCGCCGTCTGCACCGCACGTTCGTCCTCGACACGAACGTGCTGATGCACGACCCCACCGCGATCTTCCGCTTCGAAGAGCACGATGTGTACATCCCGATGCGGGTGCTCGAAGAACTCGACGCCGGCAAGAAGGGGGTCTCCGAAGCGGCTCGCAACGTCCGCCAAGTCAGTCGTTTTCTCGACGAACTGATGCACGGCGCCACCAAGGCGCAGATCGACGCGGGTCTCCCCTTGCCCAGCGTCGTCAAAAGTATCCACGGCAAAGCCGGCGCCTCGGGCCGCCTCTATTTTCAGACCGAAGCGTTCAATTCCCAATTGCCGGAGCTCCCGGGTCAGGGAGCCGACAACGCGATTCTCGGGCAAGCGCTCGCGCTGAAACGGGCGCGCAAAACCACCGAAGTCACGCTGGTCTCGAAGGACATCAACCTGCGGATTAAGGCGGCCATCATCGGCGTGAACGCCGAAGACTACCGCAACGACCAAACCATCGAAGACGCCGACCTGCTGCACACCGGCGCGCGCGTCCTGTCGGCGGACTTTTGGGAGAAGCACGGCAGTGACCTGACCTCCTGGAAGGAGCAGGCCCGCACGTTTTATCGGTTGACGAGCCCCGCGGTGCGCGATTGGCACCCCAACTTGTTCGTCTACGAGGCCAGTGGCGTGGGCCTCGAGGCGATCGTGCGCTCGATCGACGGCGATACGGCCACCCTCGAGTTGCTGACCGACTACCGCTCGGAACGACACCCGGTCTGGGGCGTAGTGGCCCGCAATCGCGAGCAGAACTTTGTCTTGAACCTTCTGATGGACCCGGAGATCGATTTTGTCACCGTCCTCGGCCCAGCCGGCACGGGCAAAACCCTGATGACGCTG
>Ga0207955_1000357_pt1 | contig 13619 bp, 9 predicted proteins | sample CryBogCBE29Jun09_FD_184563 | JGI IMG/M metagenome (GOLD analysis project Ga0207955, IMG submission 184563) | Freshwater microbial communities from Crystal Bog, Wisconsin, USA - CBE29Jun09 (SPAdes) (version 2) | ecosystem: Environmental > Aquatic > Freshwater > Lake | place: Crystal Bog... | reverse complement strand
TTTTTTAATATCCTAACATATTATATATTTAATATAGACTCTTTCCTTTAAGTAAATTTAGTGAATAATTACCAAATTCATCACAGAAGCTAAAGACTTCTGTGTTTTCTTTGGTTTTCAATATAAAATATTTCTTATATTCTATATATTAAAAAGTGTGCAGTTCCTATAAAATGTTTTTAAATTACCAGTAACCACTGTAAGATCCAGAAAAAATGTTCTTATACCTAGGAAGATTACAACTCCAGTAGCCTGCTGAAAGTTTATCTGATGGTTTCCACTTGCGTCTGCAATTGTGGCGAGCAATAAAACTGCGTCTTGCTTTTGGATCAGAAACTTTAACACTTAAACCACCTTTTACATCACCAAAATTAACAACCTTAACTTTTCCTGTTTTAGGATTTTTAACATATACTTTATACTTCTTTGGTCCAGAACTCCTCATAGGTTTATTTAATTCAACTTTATGTCCGTTGTGTTCTGCTTCTTCATTTATCATAGGTAGATCTAATGGAACTAAATGTCCTTCAAAATTCTCAAATTTACCTAAATCTGTTTGTTCAAACAATTTAATATCTTCTTGACTAAATGAATTAACACCACTTTCAAACAACTTTCTAGATTCTTCAAGTAGTTCATAATAAGAATCAGATCCTGGTCTGAAAATATTATCTACTACAGAAACTTTATTTTCAATGTGATATTGTAGATTCTCACTAATTTGTGTGAAGTTTTCAAATTGTTTAATGTGTTTCATTTATTTTATTTATTTTTTATAGATTATATATCATTTGTGATCTACTAGCTTGCGGTAGAATTGGATTTTCAGTTTTAACATCTAAATCTTGTATATTTATTAAATCTTGTAAACCGATTTTCCCATCTAATTCCATTTTCTTACAATCGACACAAAGCATATCATGGTTATAAAGAGATGTACTCAAGAGTCTTGTGGATCTTTGACATCTATCACATATTTCAGATTCAAAAGATTCGTTAAATTTTTTAAGATGTTTCATATTATCTGCTGCGAACTAAATATTTTTTTATTAACAGTTTCCAAATGTCTTCTTCTTTATCTCCAATTTTAATTGTTTCCTCATTATTAGCTCTTAAATTAATGGAATGTATTAAGGTTCTAATATTCATATCAAATTTAGTTGGGTAATTAGAAGTAATATATTGTAAGTATTCTAATGCTTCGTCTTTCTTATCACTACTTACATCAGGAGATAATTTTTTCATAATTTCTCTCATTCTATCATATAGTTCTTGTTTATTTAAATGAACATCAACATGTAAACTTCTTGAAAGAAGTGCATCATCAAATTTATCTTCTGGTAAATTTGAAATGAAGATAACTTGACCTCTAAATTCAAATTTATTAGGTAATTTACCAGTAGAATCATATTCTTCTTGAATTTCAGTATCATCCATACCCATAGAATTAAAAGTGTTGCCTTTTGTTAATTTAGATATTTCTCTAATTTCATATGTATCAAGTGCTCCTTTTAAAATGTTAATTGAGTCGGCTTCTTTGAATACTGAGTCACAATCATCAAATACATTTAGTTTATTTCTATTCAAGAAAAGTATCTCATATAAGCCCGCAGTAGTAGCAGTTCCAGTAGCAAAATAATAATCTACATCCTTTCTCATTCCAATAGATTCGAGTGTGTCTCTAACTACTCTTGTTTTACCAATCCCACTATCCCCTGAAACAATCAAAGAATTTGATTTACCTTTAGCCACTTGAATAGTATAGAGTTCGATAGATTTAAAAACATCTATTTTCAAATCATCATCTAATTGATTAATTTTCTCACTATTTGTTTCTGACTTCTCATCATGTGCGATAGCGGATTCTAATCTTTCAATTTTTCTTTTTTGTGATTCAATTGATTTAGGACTTCTTAAACGTGAAAGTCTTCTTGTAGCTTCTTCTAATTCTCTTTTTGGATCATATTCTGTAGTTTCTAACTCTTCATTAACTAAAGATTTCGGATTTTTTAAAAATTCTAAAATTTCTGGTAAGTGTTTAGTAATAGATAATCCACCAACTTCTAATGTAAAGTCTGGTTTTTCATCAAATTTAAAATTACTCCAAACATCAATACTATGAATTTGTGAATGTAAATCTCCATCAATCCAATTAAATCTAATTCCTTTTGAAGATTTAAGAGATACAAATAATTGACCATTCAAAAACAAATCACTTTTTTGTATGTGCCAGATTTCTTCATATTCATATAAGTCTATATTAGAATTCTTGGTGATATAAGAGACGATTATGTTAATTGCCTTTTGTTTATCTTCTGGTAGAAAAGATTCATTAAATTTAATTAGATATTTCATAAGGGTATATATTAAATTTAATTAAGTCAATTTAAATTCGAATTTCTCATGAATTATATATATTAAAATCCTAAAGTAAGGTGCTTAAATTAATATATATGTTAAAATCTTTAATAAAGAGTGAGTAATCTTGTATTTTTTGATAATAAGGGAAATCATATTAACTTTCAATATGATAGTGTTTCAAAGACCTATAATGGAGAATTAATATTTGATAATAATGGATCAGATACTTTTAAAACAATTGCCTTATATACATTTGAAAAAATAGACTCTTTTGAGTTTGAATCAACAGACTTGTCATTAGAAAAGTTTCAACTGTTTAACGAATATGGATTTAACATTACTGGTAGCAAATATTTTAATCAACCAGTTATAAAAATTGAGGCTGTTAATAGTGATCCTAATTTTAGTGCTAAATGGATATACGGTATTAACTTCGAGTCTAAATTTCCAGTTGGATCAGAAATTCAATTTGATTCTTCAATTTTTGAATTCAATAACCCTCTAAAAACATATACAGTTGTCTATACCAAGAAAGGAGCCATTATGGTAATTTCTACTTTAGATAACAAAACTTTTAATTTAAATTATGAAATTGCTGCTGGTTTAACCTATTCATATGAAAATATCACTATTAGTGGCATTAACTCAATTGGTGTAAATAGCTATTTAGATTCTACACTACATCAAAACTTGTCTAATTGGTCTGAACCTCAATTTTACTTAATGTTATATAATGGTAGAAAATTGAATTTAGTCAATACCAATTCAAACAACACTGTAGTTACTATTAAAAATAAAGACCTATTAGATAAAATTTACTATCAATATTCAGTTAATAGTAATAATTTACCTTCTGATAGTGATTTATATATTGAATTATTATTAAAAACTAACCTACCTATTGTTTATAGAGGAGAGTTAATTATATCAAGTAATATAATAGAATTTCCAAGTGGTGTTCCAGAACTTTTAAAACCCGGATATCAATTCATTATTAGAGGTTCTGATGTTAATAAAAACTATTATAATGTCGGTAATATACCAACATTTCTAGGTAATTCTTACCAAGCTCAATATTATTATGCTACTGGATCACAAGTGCTTTGGAATAATTCAATTTATCAATGTTATCAAGCATATACACAAAGTGCTACTTCAAGTATTACTCCAGATAATATTGATTATTGGAGTGCGAACATTACTTATTTACCTGTTACTGGTCCAATCGTACCGGAAACATTAATATATGGAGAAGTTTATTTAACAACAAATAGGTTATTATTTGGTGTGAGTGCATCAAAAGTATTAAGTGGTACAGTAAGTAATTATGAAAGTGATTTAACTTTAGCTTTTGCAGCAGAAAAATACTCTACTCTATTTGATTTTTTTAATATTAATCTATCATATGATAAGAGTGTATTAACATCTAGATTGAATTATTCATCTGATTATGCTGAAGTAAATTACTACTATATTCAATCAGGAGTTACCTATAGTATTGGTTCTACTGAAAAAACTTATGAAAAAACAATCCAGATTGAAGAAGTAGTCACAACAGAGTTTAACAGAAATATTTCTCAAAGAAGTTCTTATAATATTGTCTTCACAGCTTTTGATGAGTATGGTTTAATAGTTACAATAAATGGACTAGTATACCAACAAGAGATTCAGTGGGCATACACAGGATTAAATGTTGATATGCCAAGAACTGTTGATTTAACATTAAGAGCTTGGCTATCTAAGTATTATACGACTTTATTTAGATTAGGTATTTCGGCTAATTTAGATTATTTAGTCAACTATCCTTATATCTACTTTGATTCTATTACTTTAAGATCCATTTATCCAAATGTGCCTTTAAATTTTTCTATAGGGGTTGGTATTGCTGCAAATTATTATATACAACACTCTAATGTAGTATTTTATCAAATTGGTAATAGTTTAACGTTAATAATTAATGGATATTCATATAGTGTTAATTATACAGGTACAGTTTCAGGAACTTTAGAACTTTGGATTGAAACTTATTCTACTATCTTAGAAGGATATGGTATTTATGTAAGTTATATAAATAACTGTTTATATTTTAATATTAAGAGTCAAACCACTCTATTAGATTACACCGTTAGTATAGGACAATCAGTAGCACCTGGTTCTACTTTATATGAAATTAATAATAAAATTAGTGGTAATTTAGGAGCTTTAATTACCTCAAATGCTGCTAAATTATCAAGTGGATCATCTGCATCTTTTTATCAAGTTTCTGGTAACTCAAATGATGGATCTAATATCGGATTTGCAACTGGTATGATTACATCTGTTAATAATACCATCTACCCATTCAATAATCAAGAATATAACATATTAGAGGTTGATTCAGATAGATTGGTATTCAGTTATCAAGGACCATTCTGGGGAGCAACTATGACTAATTATTGTTCACCATTTGTAATAGCTGCTTTTGATAATGGATTTACTTTTAGTATTTGTCAAATATCTGGACCAACAGGTGGCACTGCTAATGTGGTTTTAGGTGCTTATAATCAATATGAATTTGATTTCTCATTTGATTTATTTAGAGGTGATAGTAATACTTATAATTATAGCCTTTCATCTGCTCAATCTAACATGGTTGATTTGGTTTATCTTAATAATACAGACTCAGTTTACGTTCTTGGTAATAATATCGGTATTTATGATGGACTAAGTGGTGATTATATTGAGTCTATTTCACTACCAGGTTTATCACAAAGTTTAAAATTAATTTACAATAATATAAATGATTGTTTATATGCATTAACAACAACAACTCTTTATAAAATTGATCCAACAACTAATTTCATCAATAATGAATTTGCCTTAAGTGGCAATCCTTATGACTGTATAATCAATACAAAGAATGGTGATGTTTATGTTTCCTACTCATCTAAGACACATGTTGATATCTTTGATGTTTCTGGTAGTATAACTGGTATTACATCAAGTTATGTTGGTCCTTCTTATGGTACTTTTAAAATGGCTTATAACCATTTTGAGGACATGATGTATATTACAACTGGAAATGATATAGTTATAAGTATCAATGGTTCCACAAGATTAGAATCTAATTTTTACTCTGTAAATAACCTACAAAAAACTATATCTTATAATCCCATTAACTCTACAATCTATGTAATGGGTGATAATCTATATCAGATTATTAACAATTCAATTTCTCCTGTTATTAATGTAGCAGCAGGAGTAACTTTTTCAGAAATACTTTATAATAATATCTCACAAAGTATAGACATTTCAGTTAATGGTTTTTATGACTCAATTGATATTGGTAATAATTTAAGATATACATTAGGAAGTTTAGAATATGGTTATTTATCTATTAACCAATATGATGAGAGAGTTTATATGTATGGTGGGAATAATGATGACATCATTATTATCGATCCTTCAAATGGCTATATTGCCAATACAATCTCATTATCATCAACTGTTACGAAGCTTATTTATAACCCATTAAGAAAATCAATGTGGGGTATAATTCCTTCTACAAATAAAATTATTGAAATAACTGTTGAGTTATCTATTTATATTGTTGTATCACCGCCTACGTATAATGGTATTTATAGTTCACAATACGGAACTCTTGATCCTGATTATCAAAATAGACCAAGTGTTTGGTTAAAAACAAGGAGTTATATTAGAAAGCCAAGAGAAAATTATCAAGGTGATTATCAAGTAGAATATGTTTGGAAATGGTTAACTGATGATATTCCTCAAATTTTCATGTATGATTTTTCGGGAAGTCAACTACCAACAACTGGACCATATGCTTATATCGGTGAAAAGCCTTTACAAAATATCAATCTTAATTTAAATCCAAATAAAGATATTAGTAAAACAGCTTCTTCTGCTTATCAACAAACAATATTCAATGAAATAGTTACTCCTTTGGATTATGTTAACTCGTCAGTAGATGTTTCATATACTCCAGAGCCGCTTGAATTATTTGTTGGATTTAATTCTCAAGACGAGGGTGTTGTTAGTTCAACATTATTGTTATTAAAAAGAGAATCAATTTCATTAACATTAGTTACAAATGCCTATAACTTAAATATAATTTCTTTTGAAACACTAACTGATTCAGATACCGGAAATTACTACGGAAAAATAACATTAGATAATAACTCTACTGAAAATTTCTTATATGGTCTAACTGGATCAAATACTGGATTAAAAGTCGGACAATTTATACAACTTTCTGTAAAGGATAATACAAATTCTAAAAATAAATATATCTCTTTTAACAATAGTATTACTTTCAAAATTACTGAATTGTATATAAGAAGTATGGTTGTTCAGTTTGTTAATGGAATTTTCGAATCTGAAACAACCTTTATACAAGACTATCCTTCTAATGGTAAAGTTACTTATATGACTACTACATTTGATGTTTTAGACAACGAAGTAGGTAGATTTATATTAACAGGACAAACTGAAATTGAAGATATTAGATATAAGACTGAACTTACAAATTTAGGTAAGAATATTACTGCAGATGATGTATTTATCTTTAAAACATATGATATTGAAGAGCAAGGAGTTGATTGGTTATTCTTAAACCAGAAGAGAAAAGAAATGTTGTTGATGAAGGATTCTATTTATCCTTATGTAGGATCTTATAAAGCCATTATTAATGCTATCAACTATTTTGGATATAATGATTTGGAATTATATGAATATTATAGAAATATAAATCAAAATTCAACTGCTTATGGACATTTATTCAAAGTAGAAATTTCAGGTATATTTGATAATAAAGTACCAGGATGGAAATCAATTGATTATTTATCGTGGACAATGCCAAATCCGAATTATGAAGATACTAATTTATTTAATTTAACATATAGAATAACAGATATAGATGGAAATAATGTTTTATTATATTCTTTAGCTGAGGTTCAAATAAAGCTAGGTGGATTAAAAAGTTGGTTGGAAAGAAATGTTATTCCAATTTCACATAAAATATTGGATATTACAGGTAGAGCAGATATACCAGCTCAAAATTCAATAATTCATAAGAACTATAATGTTAAAATGTTTACTATGGATTCATCTATGACTCCTATTGATTTTAATATTAATGGGGCTTATTTAATGCCGGTAAATTCTGGTAGTACAGTTTATAATGTGGTTATAGATTTTCATACAGCTGCATTTGATAACCCACCTGATTATTTAACTAATACAGTGCCTAATTATTTTGGTTTAAAAATAAGAACATATCATACTTACCCCGAATGGAAGCCATTCCAAACTTATCAAAATGGTGATATTGTATCTTATTACCAGCAGAATTATACTTCTGTTGTTGATAATAACAGATTACATGATCCAAGAAAATTACAAGATTCTCCTACTTGGGATATTAACTTTGATTATCAACAGGGGCAGATTGTTGAATATAAGAGAAACTTTTATGAATACATTGGAACTCAATCATCATTATCTGGTGCTACAAATTCTATTGTTAGTCCTTTCGCTGATGTTTTAAATAATTTAAAACATTGGGTTGATATCACTGAATGGAGAAAATTAGATTATGTTCCTATTCAATCTTTTGAAGAATTTAGAACAGGCACTCATTCATATCATTTTACAGTTGATACAAATATAGATCCTTATATTACGGTTGAAGTAACTAGTGATAACGGATATTCTCAGATTTATAGTTCTAAAAAGAATTATGAATTAAGAAGTATATTAGATATAAATGAAGAAATTGGTACGTTAGATGTTATTGGTCCGATTAAAGTATACCATTTCTTAACAAGTACAACAACAAGTACAACAACTGTTCCGATTGTTATAATGGAAAGATGGGTTGGTATTGATGGATATTGTGAAAGTACACCAACTACAACAACTACTAGCACAACAACGACAACAACAACAATATTTTTAGATTGTGGATTAGCAGGTAATGCGGTGTATAATGCACCTGTGACTACTAGTACAACAACGACTACAACCACACTTGCTCCTGGTATGACAACAACGACTACAAGTACAACGACCACAACAACCACTGCTATTCCATTTTTCATTTCAATGAGTAGTGCTGGATCGGATCCAAGATATGCTTCAACTGGGGCAGATGCATGTACTAATACTCTTGCAACATCAGTTGCAGGCCTTTATACATTAACTGGAGCTTTCGCTAATGGTGGAACAGTTTATACGGATTCAGTTGGTAATGTTACTTATACAGGAATTGCTGGAAAATATTATGCTGATAGTACTTCTTGTATATATGGTACTATAAGTTTATCAGGTGTATTTACAGAGGTCGGAAATTGTATGCCATATGGATGTGCTTAAAAATAAAATTATAAAAAATGTCATTTAGTATAACAATAACTTTAACAACAGCAGGAGCCGATACAGGACCTTTTGATATATATGAAAATTCATCAGGACCTTTTAATTTATTGGTTTCTGGTATAGGTAAAGCTTCTTTAGTCTCAGGATATCCTACTACTGTTCCTAATGGAACAACACAAGTAAGGGTTACTTCAACTGGTGCTTGTGTTAATATCATTGATATTCCTGTTACAGGTTTACCTGTCACAACAACCAGTACGACTACGACAACTACTATGGCTGTAATTACAACAACCAGTACGACTACGACAACTACTACTGTTTAGCTGCTGGCATTGGTGGCTACTGTTTTTCCTTGTTCCACCACCAGCCATTATTAACTGGACTTTGAATAATTATCTTGGTGTAAATTTACAAATTATCGGAAATGATAGTACTGTTTATTTAAATAAAACAAGCACTACTTTACATTCTCAATCGGGCACTATAACAATACCGGATTCAAATTTACCTTATACTATATCTGTATCTGATGTTAAAGGTGGGGCCAATATGGTAAACTTTAGGGTATGTGATACTATAACTGGTGAACTTTACTATATAACAGGCATTCAAATGTTTGTAAATAGTCCATATAACCAAACAATAAGTCCAACTCCGTTAAATGTTACTGTAGAGGTTTGCTCTGGAAATCAAACTCCACCAACTTGTCCTGTATAATAAAAAACCCTTTCGAATTGAAAGGGTTTTTATTTTATTACTTAACTTCCTCATAAGGAACATCTTCTGTTCCAGTATCAGTTGCACCTGATGATGTATTATCATCTGGGGTTGTATTTGTATTTTGATACATTTCCGTACTTACTTGATTCCAAGTTTCGTTTAACTCTTTCATAGTAGAATCAATTTTATCTAAGTCAGCTAATTTATGAGCTTCTTTTAAATTAGAAAGTGATGTTTCTAATTTTGATTTATTATCATCAGATAATTTGTCACCAAACTCTTTAATTTGTTTTTCAGTTTGGAAAATCATAGAGTCAGCTTGATTCAACTTATCAACTCTTTCTCTTTCTTTTTTATCTGCATCTGCATTTTCTTCAGCTTCTTTTTTCATTCTTTCGATATCGTCTTTAGAAAGTTGAGATCCACCTTCAATTCTGATTTTATTTTCTTTACCTGTTGCCTTATCTTTTGCAGTTACAGACAAAATACCATTAGCATCTACGTCTAATTCTACTTGAATTTGAGGTACACCTCTTGGAGCTGGCATAATACCATCTAAATGGAATCTACCTAAAGAACGGTTATCTTTTGCCATTGGTCTTTCACCTTGAAGAACATGAATTTCAACAGAAGGTTGATTATCAGAAGCAGTTGAGAAAGTTTCTGATTTCTTAGTAGGAATAGTTGTATTAGCTTCAATTAATCTTGTTAATACACCACCCATAGTTTCGATACCAAGTGATAAAGGAGTTACATCAAGTAATAATACATCATTAATATCCCCAGTCAAAACTGCTCCTTGTATAGCGGCCCCAATTGCGACAACTTCATCTGGGTTAACAGATTTATTTGCCTTTTTCCCAATAAACTTTTCAATAGCATCTTGAATAGAAGGAATTCTTGTTGAACCACCAACCAATATAATCTCATCAATATCAGATACTTTTAATCCTGCGTTTTTTAGAGCACTTTTAGCACATTCAATTGTTCTATTTACAAGACTATCAGTCATTGAATCAAATTTAGATCTGGTCAATGAAACCACAAGATGTTTTGGTACACCATCAATAGATGTTATATAAGGTAGATTAATATCTGTTTTTGTAGATGATGATAATTCAATTTTAGCTTTTTCAGCAGCTTCTTTTAAACGTTGAAGAGCCATAGGATCCTTAGAGAGATCAACATTGTTTTCGGATTTAAAATCAGAAACCAACCAATTTACAATTATATTATCAAAATCATCACCACCTAAATGTGTATCACCATCAGTTGATTTAACTTCAAATACGCCATCTCCGATTTCTAAGACAGAAACATCATGTGTACCTCCACCTGTATCAAACACCAAAATTTTACTATCTTTATCTTTTTTATCAAAACCATATGCCAATGCTGCTGCGGTTGGTTCATTTATAATCCTTAATACTTCAAGTCCAGCAATTTTACCAGCTTCAATCGTAGCGGTTCTTTCAGCATCACCAAAATAAGCTGGAACCGTAATAATAGCCTTTGTTACTTCTTGTCCCAGATATTCTTCCGCTGTTTTTTTCATTTTTTGTAAAATTATAGCAGATATTTCTTGTGGTGTATAAATTTTATCGCCTATTTCAACACCCGGTATATTACTTCCAATGCTTTTTACTGAAAATGGTACTCTTTTAATATCCTCTTTACAATTTTTAATATCCTTTCCTATAAATCTTTTAATAGAAAAAACAGTTTTTAACGGATTTGTTACTGCTTGTCTTTTAGCTGGATCACCGACTTTCATATCTTTATCTGTAAATCCAACAACAGATGGTGTTGTTCTCTTTCCTTCATTATTTGGAATTACAACTGGGTTTCCAGATTCCATAATAGCAATACAAGAATTTGATGTCCCAAGATCAATTCCTACTACATACTCTTTTTTACTCATAATTTTATTTATTTTTTCTTTATTTATTCAATTTATATGCCAATAATAAATAAATGACAAAAATGACATAATAACTGACATATTTTCAATTTATATTAAAATATAATAGGGAAGTTTATGTTTTTAATATATAACATATATAAACAGAAAAATAAACAACAAAAGATGCCGAATATAAATGAAATAAATTTAATAAAAGGTTTAAATGAGAAACAAAGAAGAAGTCACTTTTTTATAAAACACTATAATGATTTATACAATAAAATTATGGTTTTTAATAAAACATATTTAAGTTGCGATAATTTTACACAAATTTTGTATAATTATATAAATGATATAAAAAAATCTAATCAAAAATGTGAAATGTGTGAAAATGATACAAAATTTAAAGGATTTAATGCGGGATATAATAAATATTGTTCAAAAAAATGTGTTATGTCTGATAAAAAAATAATAGATGATAGAAATAAAAAAACTATTAACACCTGTATGGAAAAATATGGTGTTACAAATGCTTCAAAACTACAAAGTGTAATAGAAAAAGCAAAAATAACATCTCTAGAAAAATATGGAGCATCAAGTTATACAAAAACATCAAAATTTAAAGAAGATATCATTAAAAATAATCAAACTAAGTATGGAGTGGATTGGTATTTATCAACTGATGATTTTAGAAATAAATCTAAGATAAAATGTATGGAAAAATATGGAGTAGATCATCATACAAAAAATAGCGAATATAAAAATAATATAGAATCAATAAATATAAATAAATGGGGAGTTAAAAATTATGCAAAAACATCAGAATTTTATGATAAAATGAAAAATTACCACAATAGTGGTGAATTTAAAATGGTTTTAAATAAAAGGAAAAATCATATTGACGAAAAAATAATTAATTATTATAAAAATTATAATAATAATTATCATTTTATAAAAATACAGGATGATGAAATATTTTTAATTTGCAAAAAATGTAAATGTGAATTCACTATAAATAAGCAACTATATTATTTAAGAAGTAAAAATAATATGGTATGTTGTACAGATTGCAACCCCAAATATGGTAAAAACATATCCTCTGGAGAAAAAGAAATATTAATCTATATTAGATCTGTATATGATGGTGAAATAATTGAGAATTATAAATATGAAAAAATGGAAATAGATATTTATTTACCTGACTTAAAAATTGGATTTGAATACAACGGATTGTGGTATCATTCAGAGCTTTTTAAAAAAAATAATTACCATTTGGATAAATTAAATTTTTTTAGTGAAATTAGTATAAATATTTTTATGATATGGGAAGATGAATGGGAATATAAATCTAATATAATAAAATCAATGATATTAAATAAAATAGGTAAAATAGAAAATAAAATAATGGCTAGAAAGTGTAAAGTAGAAGAAATATTTGATAATAAAGTAGTAAATGCATTTATAGAAGATAATCATATTCAAGGAAAAATAAACTCACTAATAAAAATAGGTCTATATTATAATAACGAACTATTGTGCGTAATGACATTTGGGAATTTAAGAAAATCTTTAGGAAAAAAATCCAAACAAAAACACTATGAATTATTGAGATTTTGTAGTAAAATAAATACATCTGTAGTTGGAGGAGCATCTAAAATACTTTCTTTTTTTATAAAAAAATACAACCCATCATATATACTAAGTTACTCCAATAAATGTTATTCTATTGGAGATATATATTATAAAATAGGATTTATAAAATCAAAGGATACAATTCCAAATTACTACTGGTGTAAAAATAAGCTTAGATATAATAGATTTTCATTTAGAAAAGATATTCTTGTAAAAAATGGTTATGATTCTAATTTAACAGAATCGGAAATAATGAATGGACTTAAATATTTTAAAGTGTATAATTGTGGAAATTATAAATTTGAAATGTACTTATAAAAAAAAAAATATAAAGACTCCGAATTTCACCATAGTTGCCCAGGTGGATATAATGCCAAATGAATTAAAAATGGTAAAAATGTCATTTTTACCACTTAGTATAGAACCTATTGAATATTGATTTTATTTGTTTTTCAAAAAATAAATAACGTTATCTAAATTTTCTTTATTAAATCCATCAAGAGGTTTTCCACCGATTTTTAAATAGTCTTGATATAATTGTTCATAATCATCTTGTGTATAGAACTCACTATTTAAATCAGAATATAAAATTTCAGTATCTCTACTGGTCATAGTAACCGGA